>SKEE01002762.1_pt1 | contig 11380 bp, 10 predicted proteins | sample 4826661 | NCBI WGS metagenome assembly SKEE01 (sample SAMN11008817, study PRJNA524170) | human gut metagenome | biome: Human fecal sample; material: Feces; isolation source: fecal sample from pouch patient p20 | host: Homo sapiens | place: Israel: Tel-Aviv | collected 2016-11-14
GATATTATGATGTCAGTTATGGATGGCCTGGAAGCTACAAGAGAAATACGCACAACGAATAGAAGTGATGCATCTGCTGTTGTGATTATAGCTATGACCGCCAATGCTTTTACAGAAGATAAGACTAAAGCACTGAAGTCTGGAATGGACGATTATCTTACCAAACCACTGGAGTCAGAAAAACTGATTCGTGCCTTAAGTAGATATAAACACAATTAACAGTAACGTTCTTATTAGCTCGATTCAGCCATAGAAACAGGGTGTGGTACGAAATATTATGCGTAAATTTATAAAATGGAACAGTAATTCAGACAAAGAGGGGCATATCAATTGGACAATGATATGCCCCTCTGCCGATGTTTGTTAACTGATGCATTTTGTTTATATATTCCCTTATTTTGTACATGGACTCTTTTATATGGAAGGTGTATAATGGATGAAACCTATATGATAAAGATTATGGAGGCATAAGATCATGGCTGACTTGATAAATTTTGTTACACTGTTGAATGGAAAATTTGATAATAAGGATCAATTTGAGAAAATAAGTAAGACAAATCCACAGTATCCATATGCAAAGCATATCAATACAATATGTAATTCCAGAATTGCAAATCTCCCAAATGGTTTCGAAGGCGTATTTATGATTGAAGAGAGCTATTATTCTGTACAGGGAACTACCCGCTCTTCTTCACATTTGTTTCTTTTCATGGAAGAAAGCAATTCAATAAAACTTATTTCTTATGAGATACCGGAAGGATATGATAAAAAGAATTTTACTTACAAAATCTTCAAAGGTGCCGACTATGATCAGCTAAAGTGTTCTGCAAAATTTACTCCTGCATTTTTCAGAAAATCAGGTGATACATGGGAAGGCGGAAGTGTAAGTATGTTTTCTCCCGTATTGAAATTTTCTCTGCATGAAAAGTTCACTGAAAATCAATTGGAAGTATCAGAGTCCATGGAAGTAAATGGGAAAAGAACTTTTGGTTATGATGAGCCGATTATTTACAAACGAATAAAATAGAACATTGACAGGGGATGCTCTGCTAAAAAGATTGATTTATTAAGAAGAGCAGAATTCCTAAAGAAAGAGGAATACGTATGAACATTGTTTTTTCATCTGATAAGAAAGAATATAATACTATTAAAAAAGGTACTGAAATACTGCTGGCTGAAAATGACGGTTTCAACCAAAACATAGAATTGTTTGTTAAATTTCAGGACAGACCAGAAATATTGATCAATAAAAGAAAAAACCAGATTCATATCATCTGTCGGGAAATATCTCATTATTACCGCGCACTTAATTATGCCATACATCATATGGAAGAGGATGAATTTCAATATCAAGAGCATGTCTGTTTTGAAAGAAACGGTCTTATGCTGGATTGTTCCAGAAATGCTGTATTTACAGTTGAAAAGGTGAAATTCCTGATCAAGATACTGGCAAAACTTGGAATGAATGTACTCATGCTTTATACAGAAGATACCTATGAAGTAGAGGGGCAGCCTTATTTTGGAGCTTATCGCGGAAAATACACCAAGGACGAAATAAAAGAGCTGGATGCTTACGCCTCAATGTTTGGGGTAGAGCTTGTTCCGTGTATTCAGACCCTGGCTCATCTGCACAATGCGCTGAAGTGGCCGGGAATGGATAAGATTCGTGATTCTGCGGACATTCTCCAGCCTGAAAAAGAGGAAACTTATCAGTTTATTGAAAAGCTGCTCAGCTCAGTAAAAGAGAATTTTTCTACCAACAGGGTACATATTGGAATGGATGAGGCTGTCATGCTGGGACTTGGAAATTATCTAAAAGAAAATGGATATAAAAAAGGGTCACTGATAATCGAGGAACATTGTAACAGGGTCGTAGATATTTGCAGAAAATTAGAATTAAAGCCTATGATATGGAGTGACATGTACATTACAGCAAATTCTGCAGGCGGATACTATGATCTGCCCGAAAACACGGACTGCTCCAAATGGGAAAAACCGAAAAAAGATTTAGGATTAGTATATTGGGACTATTATCATGCTGATACCAGAAACTATGAAAAAATGCTGGATATCCATGCGCAGCTTTCGGATAACGTTATTTTTGCAGGAGGATCTTGGATTTGGAACGGAATTTCCCCCAATTATTCTAAGACCTATGCGTGTACCAAAGCAGCTCTTTCTACTTGTAAAAAATACAATATAAAAGAGGTTCTCTGTACAGCATGGATGGATAATGGTGCAGAAACCCCGGTGGATGCTTTGCTTCCGGGACTTGTACTTTTTGCACACCTTGATTTTCACAGAGACTATGACGAAACAATCCTTAAGCAGGAGTTCAGGAACTGCACAGGCGGAGAATTTGATGATTTTATGGCACTTGGCAATTTTGATTCCTTATTCTTAAATACGAAAGAGAATAAAGAGGCTCAAAATCCTTCAAAATATCTGTTATACCAGGATCCAATGTTAGGCATTTTTGATTATCATGTGAAAGAATCAGGTGTCAATACAAAATCTTACTACCAAAACATACAGAAATGTATGAAGGAATGTGCAGAAAAAGCAGGAAAATATCAGCTTTTATTTTCATTTTATGAAAAACTGGCGGCGGTATTAGCTGATAAAGCCGATTTGGGCATGTGTATAAAATCAGCATATGACAGATCGGACAGAGCAGCGTTGAAAGATATCAGTCAGAATGTTATTCCTGGAATCATCTGCAATCTGACAGAGATGAAATCATCAAGAGAAAAAATCTGGATGAACGATGCAAAGCCATTTGGTTATGAGATTCTGGATATAAAAATTGGTGGCGTAATTACAAGACTTAAAAGTACAGGACACCGGATTGACAATTATCTGAATGGAAATGTGTTTCGTCTGGAAGAGCTGGAAGAGGAAAGACTTCCCTATTTTACCAAAGGAATGGACAAGCGGGAGAACTTATGGAATCGCATCATCAGTGGATGTGACTTAAATGACACAATCTGATAAAGGTAAATGAAAGGAATCAGGCTACATATGAAAATTTTAGTGTTCTTAATAATTTTTGTATTTGCATTGTCTCTCTTTCGAATGATTCTGGAATGGAGTAAAAATAATAATAAATGTTCTCACCAGCGTTATAAACGATCAGAAAATAACGGTTTATACAGGAAATCAAAACTATTCTCATAGAATGGTTTTGGTTTCCTTTTTTGCTGTTACAAATCAGTTACAACTGCATTATAGAATTTAATGTATAATTAACCTGTGAAAAGATATTTATAAAAACATGTGAGGTAATAATTATGAAGGCAAGAATTCTTGTGATAGAAGACGAAATGTCAATCAATGACCTGCTGTGTATGAATCTGGAGATTGCAGGGTATGAAACAGTAGGATATCTGGATGGAAATGAGGCATATGAAGCAATTATTCAAGATCATGCGTTTCAGTGTGCACTTGTAGATATCATGCTTCCCGGAAGAGACGGCTATAGCCTGTTACCGAAACTGAAGCAGTATGAAATCCCCGTAATATTTCTTACCGCAAAGGGAGATATCGCGAGCAAGATAAAGGGATTAAAAGACGGTGCGGAAGATTATATTGTAAAACCATTTGAAATGCTGGAAGTGATGGTCCGTCTTGAAAAAGTACTGGAACGTAATGGCACTGTACAAGAACAGATTCAAATTGGTGATGTCATCATTGATACTGCTAGTCGTACTGTTACAAAACTGGGCATGGAAATCTATTTAAAGCCAATGGAATATAACTGCCTCATGGTGTTCGCCAAAAACCCGAATAAAGCACTGACCAGGAATCAGATTCTGCAGGAACTGTGGAATGAAGAGTTCTGCGGAGAAACAAGAACTGTGGATGCACATGTGGGTCGTATCAGGAAAAAACTTGGCTGGCAGGATAAGATTAAAACAATTCCCAGAATCGGTTACAGACTTGAGGTGGATTTATGAAACTCTTAATAAAGATCTTTTTTCAGACTACATGTATTATTCTGTTGGCATCGACAGGGATCTTTCTCTATACCACTTATTGTTGGAAAAATCAGAGTATACAGAATATCAACAGTTATGAAAGCAGTATATTCAGAACAAATATCTTACAGTTTGAAAATAAAACAAGCCTTTCTGACAATCAGAAACAGAATGCCGACAACGAAATGCGCCCCCAAATAGTTACTTATGCTTTTCGGCAGGTTTTTCATGACAGCGCGGTTTTATATCTTGATGGAAAAATGACCTATAATGGAACTGTTTATGAATTCGATGTAAAAAAGTTAAGAGAATTATGTGCAAGTAAGGCAAACATGGTGGATCATGGCAGCAACAGTGACGGTCATGGCCCTATGATCAGTCAGATAAATGGAAGGACACTTTTGTTATTTTACTATGGCAATGTAAATATGGGATATCAGATTGTTACTTATAAAGATATAACAGATGTAATAGAAAAAAGTCATCTGCTGTTTTTTCAGACGGGTGGATTTACTTTATCTTTGATCGTGGTGATGGGAATTATCCTTTATTTGAGCCTTCGAAAAATCACAGCACCGCTTACAGGCCTAAGAGAAGCTACGCTTCTTGTTTCTGAAGGTATTTATGATTTTAAAGTACCGTCAGAGGGAAATACAGAACTTGCGCAGATAGGTGCAACCTTTAATTTTATGACAGGTAAAATAAAAGAACAAATTGAAAGTCTTTCTAACATAAACCGGACACAAAAACAGCTTATTGGAAGTCTGGCTCATGAGCTGAAGACCCCAATGACTGCAATCATAGGCTATGCAGATACATTGCTTACTGTGCGCCTAACCCCGGAAAGGCAGGAGAAGGCTCTTATTTATATTGAAAATGAATGTCGCAGGCTGTCAAGACTTTCTATGAAAATGCTGGAATTAACCGGACTCTATGAAGCTTCGGAAGACTCATTCAATCCAGCTGAAATACAGGTGGATAATTTCCTGAAAGAAGTAAAAGAACTCATTGATTGCAGGCTTCAAGAAAAAAACATCTCTCTTGATGTATTTTGTGAACCAAAAGAATTGGTAAAGAAGTTTGATCAGGACTTAATGATAAGTGTAGTGACAAATCTAATTGATAATGCAGTCAAAGCTTCCAGGAAAGAATCTAAAATTGTGCTTGAGGCAACCCCAGACCATCTGATGGTTCAGGATTTTGGAAAGGGAATACCGAAAGAGGATCTGGAAATGGTGACGGAACCATTTTATATGGTAGACAAATCTCGTTCCAGGGCAAAAGGAAGTGTAGGACTCGGTCTTTCTTTATGTCAGAAAATTATAGAACTGCACGATTTCCAACTGAAGATTGAAAGCAATCCGGGAAAGGGAACTACCGTCTCTGTTTTCTGGTAATCACACTAACGTTTACATATCAGTTACAAATCGCGAAAGATTTGGTGTAATGCTCGATGATATACTTATAACAATCTTAGAAAGGAGATATTACCAGAAATGAGAAAAAACATAAAAAAGTTTGCAGGAATAGTGCTTTGTATTGGAATGTTTACAGGATGCGCACAGACCCCGGATTCTTCTTTGGTAAAGCCGAAGGGGAGCAAGGCTGTAGATGCTTATACGGAAGCGGATGATGTTAGCGGTTCTAAAGGAGAAGCATCTGAAAGCAAGAACGATGACGGTTCAGAGTCAAAGACAACCATCAGGAATCTCATCGATGCTCCTCAAAATTATAAAAGCCATGTGGAAGATGACAGTGCCAAACTCGTGGTAAATACAGATGCAAGTGTAGAAATTCCGGAAGTGGAAAAGATATCTGCTATTTCTGTCACCGCGGCAGAAGTTACCCAGGAGCTTCTAGACCGTATTACAAACGCATTCTTCTCAGAGGCAAAACTTTATACCATGGATAGTTATTATGTGAAGACAAAGGATGAAATTAAAAAAACTCTGGATGAACTAAAAGAAGACGTTGCAAACGGAAACCTGGATCCGTATAACTATGGAACAGATGATGATGGGAATTATGTCTATGATATCTATGAAGATATTGAGACATGGGAACAGGAATACGAAACTGCTCCGGAAAAGAAGACCCTGACAGAGGAAAAACCTGTTGCCGGAAATCCTTTCGATTGTATTGCACAAATGCCAGACGATTCACAATACTACTATAAAATATCTTCCACTGGCCCCGATACCTTGTCAGTCAAGATCAAGAAAGCAGCAAACAAGGGCGGGGAAAAAATACCGGAGGATGCAATGTGGTGTGATTACGGATATTCTGAAGAGGAAGAAAAACCCACAGAAGAATCTATCGGGCTGTCCCTGGATGAAGCAAAAAAACTTGTAAAGGAAAAAGTTGAAAAAATGGGCATCACAGATTTACAGTTTTCTAACTGGAATTACGCGGTGTGCAAAAGTTTTGAAGGCGATAATAGTTCAGGTAATTTTGGAAATGGATATAGAATTGATTATGCACGTACCATAAATGGTGTGCCGGTAACTCAGACAATTGCAGACGGTGGGGCATTGGAAGATATGGACAGCACGATGGAAACATGGTCTTATGAAAGTCTCTGTTTCTATGTCGATAAAGATGGCATAGAAAGCATGACTTATTCAAATCCCTACACAATTGGTAACATAAAGACAGAGAATTTAAATCTTCTTTCATTCAGCGAGGTTATGAAAATTTATGAAAAAATGATGGTGGTAACAAACGCTGATAATATGCAATATGAAAATTCCAGGGTCTATAATATTGATCGGATCGTTCTTGGTTATGCCAGAATATATGAGCCGTCTACTGACGCACACACAGGTGTTTTGATCCCCGTCTGGGATTTTTTCGGCAGCATGACTTCAGAAAGTGAATATAACGGAGAAACAGAATCAAATACCAGTAAAGATCCGAATGAAAGTTTCCTTACCATTAATGCCGTGGATGGCAGTATCATAGACCGGAATCTGGGTTACTGACATGAGACAGGTATTTGGAATTGTAAGGTACAATTTCTTCGGATTTTTACGCAATCCCAAAGTTATTTTTATATTTCTGTTAGAATTTGTACTTAGTTTCCTGCTTACAGGCAGAATCATGGTTGTAATGGAGACCTACGATACACCGGTACAGGCCATTGAACCATTTATCTGGACATTTGGGGATGGGATAGCAGTACTGTCCAGTTCGCTGCTCTTGCTTCTTATGTTTTCTGACCTGCCGAAGATGACACCTATTACTCCATACCAGCTGACCCGGACAACCAAGAGGAAATGGCTTTTAGGTCAATTCATTTATGTTATTCTTGTAACTGTTTTATATACGGTTTTGATGCTGCTGTTTACGGCCGTGCTGTGTATGAAAAAGAGTTATCCAGGTAACCTGTGGAGCGAAACTGCGGCCATGCTTGGTTATTCAGAATTAGGAAAAAACCTGCAGGTCCCTTCTACAGTAAGGGTCATGGAAAGTATCTCACCCTATGGCTGTATGCTGCAGGTTTTCTTCCTTCTGTTTTGTTATTCGCTGACCTTAAGCTTTGTAATCCTTGTAGGAAATCTCTATAAAGGGAAGACTAAGGGGATGATTTTTGGCCTTCTTTACAGTGTCTTTGGTTTTTTATTGGACCCGAAAGTACTGGCTGCAATTTTACATAAAGAAAAATACGAAATGTATCAGGTAAATGTATTAATCTGCTGGATCAGTCCTCTGAACCAGGCAGTATACGGAAAACATAACTTAGGTTATGATCCATTGCTTCCGAAAATCTCGCATTCCTATATGTTTTTTCTGGGTATTTTAGTTCTTCTTGCAGTTTTTGCAATTAACCGGATGAAAAAATATACCTTTGAATTTCTTGGAGAAAAGACATGATCGGAAGGGGGAAAACCTATGTGGGGTGAAACAAAACGTATGTGTTTTAATAAAAATTTTCTGGCAGCATGGCTGATAGCCTGCATTTCCATAGCCATTGGACAGACTTATCCCAGCTTAAAAAAAGCACTGACATGTGGTACTTTTATCAGTATACTGGAAGGTTCCTTAAAAAGTCAGGCAGTATCTTTTGCCATTCCGGTAGCAGCCGTATTGCCATGGAGTGATTCCATTCTGCAAGAATATAAAAGTGGATTTTTAAAGGAGATACTTCCCAGAACGACTCGCAGACAGTATATCGAAGGTAAAGTCTTTTCCATTATGGTATCTGGTTTTATGGTCTGGACGTTATCTATACTAACGGTACTTTTTATCAATTTTATTGTGTTCTATCCGCTGGAGATAAAGGGTGCTATTCAGAAAGAAGCACTTCTGGACTTACTCATGAAGGCATTTCGGACAGGACTTATCGGAAGTATCATAAGTACTTTCGGTGGAAGCTGCGGGATTTTATGGGATTCTGCTTACATGGCATATGGAATCCCTTTTGTAAGCTTTTATTTCGGAATTATCCTTCATGACCGCTATTTTAAGAATCAGATATGGTTTTATCCAGTAGAATGGATACTGGCTGATAAAAATTGGGGACCGGACAAAATAGGACTTTGGCTATTTCTACTGTTGTTTTTATTAGTAATGCTGGGAATTCTGGGAGGTGTTTTATATGGAAGATTGGAAGAAATCTGAAGGGACATTTAATCTGGCCTGTGATCCGCAAAGAGCAAGTGGAATGATGCAGAACACCTGCGTAAAAATAGAACACGTGACCAAACGTTTCGGTGAAGACATCGTGTTACAGGAAGTAAATCTTTCCCTGAAAACAGGGAACGTCTATGGGATTGTTGGAAATAACGGTTCCGGAAAGACCGTTCTTATGAAATGCATCTGCGGGTTTCTCCCTGTAACTACGGGCACTATTTTTGTATTTGGAAAAAAAATAGGACATGATGTGGATTTTCCTGAAAGTCTTGGAGTTATTATCGAGACTCCCGGTTTTCTTACACAATATACGGGCTTTAAAAATCTGGAGATCCTGGCAGACATGAATGGCCGGATTTCGAAGGCCGATATCCGCATAGTCTTAAAAAGGGTAGGATTGGATCCGGACATGAAGAAACCAGTCGGAAAATATTCCCTTGGAATGCGTCAACGCCTTGGTATTGCACAGGCCATTATGGAAGATCCTCTTTTTTTGATTCTGGATGAGCCGTTTAATGGACTGGATAAACATGGCGTGGAAGAAATAAGAGAACTTCTGCTGGATTTAAAGGCAGCAGGAAAAACCATTTTGCTGGCAAGCCATAATGAAGAGGACATCAGAATCTTATGTGACCACGTATATGAAATGGATGGAGGAATCTTAAGAGAAAGGACTGCCTGATAATGAGAAATTTATTTGTAAAAACGGCATTAGTATTGTGTACGACAATAATATTTCTTCCAGCTACCGTTTTTGCCACAGAGCCTCAAAACACGGAGATTACATCTGCTGAAGAAGGATTTACGGACTCAGATCCGTCCGTATCTTATGAGAATGACAACTCGTTAACCCTTGATGAAAAAGAGGATGAATCTACGAGTACCGAACCTCCGGCAGAGGATGAAAAGACTCCTGATAAAGCTGATACCGATAAAGAAAATCCGGATCCGGATATTTTTACATCAGGAGATGACTTTGGTGATGGTTCTAAATCGAATCCTTTTCATGTTGTAATAGACAGTGATAATCCGGAGGACGGTGACGCCCCGCAGATAACAGATCCGGTTATAGACAACGGAGGGTATTCGGGCGGTGGGGGAGGAGGTAATTCAACATCAGACTCATCAAGTGAAAAAATATTACATAAACCGCAGGTATTATTAGAAGACAGCAATCTTTCGGGTGGACGATTGGAGGCTGGTTCTACAACAGAAATGTCGCTAACATTTCGAAATAAAAGCTGCAGTCAAAATGTATTTGGTTTAAAAATTTCCATTTCTACAGAGAACAAAGGAATCGAATTTGAGAAAAACTCTTTTTATGTACAAGTTCTGGCTCCTGGTGAAGCAATTACTTTGGAACAGATGATTACTATAACAGAAAACTGTGATCCTGGCCAGGCTGTCATTACTTTTTCTCTGGATTATGAAGATTCGAAAGCAACGGCAACTACCGGTACAGAATTACTGTCTTTTCAGATCATCCAACCGGTTCGTGTTAAGCTGGAAGCTTCAGATATTCCATCTGTTTTATACACTATGGATACAGTAGAGATCCCGGTAAAAGCAATGAATCTCGGAAGAGACAAAATATACAATGCAAGTGTCAGCTTAAAGGCTGATGAATTAAGCTCAAACGATACTGCATTCTTAGGGACCATAGAGGCCGGAGATTTATCCCAAGGAAGTCTTCGCATATATGTAAAAGGAAAAACAGGAAAATGTGCAGGTCAATTAATTCTTACGTATGAGGATGCAGATGGCAAATCATATGAGGAAGAAATAAAATTTGATTCTGAAATCAAAGAAACCCAGATAAAGTCTTTAAAGGTTGAAGATGACCAGGAGAAAACCAATAACTGGTGGTATTCCATAGCTGCAGTTGTTGCAGTACTGCTTATTTCCATAATCCTGATTCTGGTCAGAAAGCTTCATAAGAAAAATATCCTTCTTGAAGAAGCGAGAAAGGCGGCTTCTCATTGAAAAGAAAAAAAATAGACAGCTTTACCTTATTTGTCATACTTCTGCTGGCATTGATACTTACATTATTAGGAATGCTGCTGGCAGGCATGAAAGAAGAAAAACGGCAATTTACTGTGTTGCTCCCACTTGGAGATCTGGCTTATGATGAAGATTTTTTGCAGAAAGCGAAGAAGATAAAAGGTATAAAAGAAATCTGGCCAGTCATAGAAGTCCCGGTTGTCATCAAAATTGAAGATTATACGGAAACAACGACTTTTTCAGGAATTGATATGAATGCGTTTGGAAAAAATCCAACTCAGAATGAACTGGGGAAGATGCCGTTGTTATTGCTTGGAAATGGTTCCCTACGGGATATGAAAGACTATAATAATCATGCCATTTCAAAAAAACAACAGGAAAAATTTTTAGAGATGGGTGAAAACCTGAATATTTTTTATTCCCTGGATGAAAAAGAGAAGGAAACTTCCAAAGCCGCGGATGATCTTACCACTTTGTCCGGCAATTCCGCAGGAGAACCGCAAACCTCATATATGCCCTGTAAAGCCGCTGTAGTAACAGAAGGCAACGAAATCTACATACCCATTTCCCAGGCACAGGATCTCTGCAGAGAAATAGGAGAGCCTTCTGAAATCAGTAAAGTATATCTAAAAATAAATGGAAAGAATAACCTGGAGAACGCAAAGAAAATACTTTCAGGAATTTAACATAATATATAGCAATTCGGCGATTGCCTTCGAAATGGCCTGGCGTCGGGTGTCCGGTTCTTCAAATTTTTCTGTTGCCATAGG
>SKEE01002767.1_pt1 | contig 11371 bp, 8 predicted proteins | sample 4826661 | NCBI WGS metagenome assembly SKEE01 (sample SAMN11008817, study PRJNA524170) | human gut metagenome | biome: Human fecal sample; material: Feces; isolation source: fecal sample from pouch patient p20 | host: Homo sapiens | place: Israel: Tel-Aviv | collected 2016-11-14
CTTTCTTAAGGATCGAAAAACGTATGATAAAGGACGTAACCATCATTTAGTCGATTATATTCTTTTCTTTTACTGAAACAAAGAGACGATGAGTGGGGGGGGAAGAGGAACCTTCAGCCGTGGGTATCAACGTTAGAAGCCAGTGAATCGATGAAATGATTTCAAGAATCGATGCAGATTGATTCAAAGCTGTCTTTTTTTTGACTTCTTTTCAGCGTCTTGATACACTGGAATCAGTTACTTAAACGGAATACAGAAAGGAGTAGGAAAAGATGAAGACAACAGAATTAAAAAAAGGGTTTCAGGACGGAAAGTACGAGGAGTTATTAAGAGATATTTACATTGATGAATCTGTTTTAGACTACCAGAAAGAACGTTATATCAAAGCAATCGAGAGCTTTGAGGAATTATTTGGGGAAAAAGAAGTAGAGATTTACAGTGCACCGGGAAGAAGTGAGATTGGTGGTAACCATACGGATCATCAGTTAGGAAGAGTTCTTGCTGCATCGATTAACTTAGATGCAATTGCCATTGTAGCGAAAAAAGAGAATGGTGTTGTTTTAAAATCAGAAGGCTATCCAATGATCAATGTTTCTTTAGCAGACCTTCTTCCAAAGAAAGAAGAAGAGGGAACTTCCGAAGGGCTCATTCGTGGTGTTGCTGCAAAGTTAAAAGAAGAAGGTTATGAAATCGGCGGTTTTGAAGCATACGTTACAAGCGATGTATTAAACGGAGCGGGAATGTCATCTTCTGCAGCATTTGAAGTGTTAACAGGGAACATTTTATCAGGACTTTATAATGAGGGAAAGGTTTCTCCAGTGCTTATCGCACAGGCCGGACAGTATGCGGAGAACGTATTCTTTGGAAAACCTTGTGGGCTGATGGACCAGATGGCATCTTCTGTCGGCAATCTTATTTTTATTGATTTTGCAGACGTGAAGAATCCTGTAATCAAAAAAGTAAATGTGAATTTTGAGGACTTCGACCACAGTTTATGTATCATTGATACAAAGGGCTCTCATGCGGATTTGACAGATGAGTATGCAGCAATTCCAGAAGAGATGAAAAAGGTAGCTGCTTATTTTGGTAAAGAAGTATTACATCAGATTGATAAAAATGAATTTTATATTCATATCCCAGAAATCAGAAAAGTAGCAGGTGATAGAGCAGTCCTTCGTGCAATGCATTGGTTTGAAGAGACAGACCGTGTTATTGACCAGGTAAATGCATTGGAAAAAGAAGATTTTGAAGGATTTAAGAGCCTGATTAAAGCATCTGGCGATTCTTCTTTCAAATATCTTCAGAATGTATATTCTGTAAAGAATCTTTCCAGACAGGAGATGGCAGTAGGCCTCGCATTTAGTGATGTAATCCTGAAAGGAAGAGGAGTGAGCCGTGTGCATGGGGGTGGATTTGCCGGAACAATTCAGGCATTTGTCCCAAATGACATTGTAGACATTTACAAGAAAAACATGGAAGATATTTTTGGACAGGATGCCTGCCACGTATTAAAAATCAGAAAATATGGTGGAATGAAGGTATTATAGGATAATATTAGGAGGACAGAAAAATGGGACTGACAAAGAATATCAAGAAGCTTGTCCATTATGGTATCGGAGCGAAGCTGATTCAGCCAGAAGACGAGATTTTCATGATTAACCAGTATCTTGATTTATTCGGTTTAGATGAATATGATAATCCGGATATTTTCGGAGAAAAAATGGTGCTTGCGGATATTTTAAATGAATTGACAGATATTGCATTTGAAAAGGGAATCATTCAGAGTGATGATATTGTCACAAGAGATTTGTTTGATACAAAGATGATGGGAATTATGACTCCAAGACCAGGTACAGTAAAAAAGATTTTTGATGCCTATTATGAAAAAAATCCGAAATATGCAACAGATTATTTTTATGAACTTAGCCAGAACAGCAATTACATAAGAAAAGATCGTATCCAGAAAGATATGAAATGGACAGTGGACAGTCCCTATGGCGTTATTGATATCACGATTAATTTGTCAAAACCAGAGAAAGACCCGAAGGCAATCGCAGCAGCCAAGAATGCAAAGCAGAGTGCATATCCAAAGTGCCAGCTTTGCATAGAAAATGAAGGTTATGCGGGAAGAATGAATCATCCGGCAAGACAGAATCACCGTATTATCCCGATAACCATTCACGGAAGCCGTTGGGGATTTCAGTACTCTCCATATGTTTATTATAATGAGCATTGTATTGTCTTAAATGGACAGCATACTCCGATGAAAATAGACAGGGATACCTTTGCCAAATTATTTGACTTTATCCGTCAGTTCCCACATTATTTTGTCGGTTCCAATGCGGATTTACCAATCGTAGGAGGTTCTATCCTCACACATGACCATTTTCAGGGGGGACATTATACCTTTGCAATGGAACGGGCCGAAATGGAAAAAGAATTTAAAGTGCCCGGCTATGAAGATGTAACCGCAGGAATCGTACACTGGCCATTATCTGTTATACGAATCCGTCATAAAGACCCGGAACGCCTGATAGACCTTGCTGACCATATTCTTAAAAAATGGCGCAACTACACTGATCCAGATGCATTTATCTTTGAGCAGACAAACGGAGAACCACATAATACAATCACACCAATCGCAAGAAGAAGAGGGGAAGAATACGAACTCGACCTCACATTAAGAAATAACATCACCACAGAAGAAAGACCACTCGGAGTCTATCATCCAAGACCAGAATATCATCACATCAAGAAGGAAAATATCGGTCTTATCGAGGTTATGGGACTTGCCGTACTTCCTTCACGCCTTAAAAAAGAGATGGAAAGCCTCGCTGACTGCCTTGTAAGTGGAAAAGACGTTTCCTCTGTCGGAGGACTGGAAAAACATGCTGACTGGGTAAAAGACTTCCTTCCAAAATACGCGGAAATCACACAGGAAAATGTGTGGGATATCCTCAAAGAAGAAATTGGGGAAGTGTTTGTAAAAGTACTCGAAGATGCGGGAGTGTACAAATGTACTGAAGAAGGAAGAAAAGCCTTTGAACGCTTCATCAATACTTTATAAATTGTGATTTGCCGCAGGCAAAGAGACGTTCTCAGAGAATAAAATAACCTATATTTGTGACTTTAGTCGCAGCGGTTTGAATACTCGCTTATACACGCTCGTATCCAAACCTTGCTCCAAGGCCACAAATATAGGTTATTTTATTCTCTGAGAGCTGTCTTTGGCTGCCCATGCAAATTCAGAATTTATTTTGAGAAAGATTTGAGGGAGGCTTCAGACAATTGTGACCTTACGGGGAGTTGATCTGTTTCGCTCTACAAATCAGGATTTTGTGTAAAATGCAGAATAGAAGCCGGTTTTTGCCCAAATACCTCAATAAGTGCGCTGGCCTTTTCATAAGCAGTATCAACAGCCTTTTTCACAGCACCATAATCTCCGCTCACTCCAATGATTACTTCGTTAGTATGAGACAGATTAATGGAAGGTGTTCCGTACCACACGATATCGACTGGCGAAGACTTTACAGCAGTGTCTGCAGCAACGATAGCAATTCCGGCGGGACCGGCACAGATGAAACCGAAAGCTTTGCCAAGTGGTGCATCAAAAATCTGGTGAAGTACTGGGCCGGCATTGGCAGTTACATGCATTTCCATGTGACCAACTTCATTGATGTAAATTCGTTCCGCTTTTTCATCAATTAGTGTAAGAGCAACTTCTACGGCACGTCGGGCATCGCTCACATCATAAGCTCCAAGTACGATTAAGTTCCCGTGACCGGAGTAGCCTTCCGTATCTCTTGGCAATTCAAAGATAAGAAGTTCTACATTACAGGCTTTTGCAGCTTCATCTACAGAAAATGCCTGTGCGGCAGCCCCGGTTCTTGAAGTAAGAATTCCCAGGGAAGAATATTGCTCTGGAATCTTTAAAAGAGTCCGCACTTCAGGGTCAATATTAGGGATAACCATGCCAATGGTGTGCCCTGCGGCCGTTCCGATAAATTCATTTGTTGTGGGGGTAAATTTTGCGTGACTCATAAAATAAGTGCCTTTCTCTATAGCAATAAAATGATAACGTTCTATAATAAGTGAGGTTCAAAAAATCCCACATTCTGCAAATATTGTATCGCAGAATATGGGAGAGATAAATGGAAACCTTTGCACTGAAAGGATATCTTTTTATAATGATTTTTTATAGCACTGCAGATATCTTTTCTCTTTTACTCTCTTACAGAAAGTATTTTTCAAGCACGCTTTAAATTTTTTCAATCTCTTTTCGCAACTTCAGCATTTTTTTATCAATCTTTGCAATGTCAATTGCACATTCCTTTAATTCTTTTCGAATTCGTTCAGCACCTTTTTTCTCATTTTTATAGCAAAGCTGATATTCAAGAATCGCCCAGTAGTTCATGGCAGCAGAACGAACCTGAATCTCAATATAGTTAATGTCATATGCGGTATTTGCTGGTCTTAAAATAAGATGAATACTGCGGTAACCGCTGGCTTTTGGTTTGTTAATATAATTTTTTTCTTTTACAAGCTCATAACCGGGAAGATTTTTAATTGCTCCAGCCACACGGTATACATCATCCTGAAAAGAGCAGATTACACGAATACCGGCAAGATCACGCAGAGTCTCTACAGCTTTATCAAGAGAAACCTCTCTGTTCTTGCGGTGTAATTTTTCCACAATACTTTCCGGGCTTTTAATCCGGCTTGTCGTATATTCAATAATATTTCGATGATAAGTGCCGGAAAGCGAGCGTCCAAGCCTTTTAATCTGCGGCATCATCTCATCAATAAGCAGTTGGCATTGTTCCTCTATATGATGCTGCTTCATAGCCTCTTCCATAGCAGCTACTTCTTTTTGCAACTTCGTCCCCGTAGACCCCATCTGTTTTACTGGTTTAACCTTCTTCTTTTTCACTTACGTTCATTCCCTCTTTCTTCTTAAAAAAATATGGCAGATATTCCAAAATAATTTGCAGAAATGTTTCTTAGCTCTTTTTATGTATATAGTATTTTTATAATGTAAATGCAAATTATGTAGAATTCATACGAAATGTGCTATTCACACATACAGTTTTAGTATACGCCACCTGCAGACATTTCTCTAGCAGATATTTGAGAAAACGGTGTAAAATAGGGGTAAAAAAACAAGAGAGTACATAACAGATGCACAAAATGCATTAAAACGAATTAATGAGATTCGATATGAGGCATGTGAAGAAGGCGTGTGGAAAATGGACAGAGATGGCAATCCTACTACGGAAAAATTAACTTTATCTGATTATAAACCCAGTAATAATAATTTACGAATAATCTTTTAGCAACTTACAATAAAAGATAAACGAATCAAACTGGGGTAAAAAAATATCTATCTACAATATTTTAAGAGCAAGCAGAAAACTTCTACCCTCTCCCCCAAATCCCCACAACCACTATTTAATTCAAACAAAATCCAGCCAAAGACAGCCCGGGAAGAGAACCGATACCCTATATTTGTGGCCTCGGAGCAAGGTTTAGATGCGAGCGCATAAAGCGAGCATTTAAACCGCCGCGACTAAAGTCACAAATATAGGGTATCGGTTCTCTTCTCAGGCGTCTGTTTGTCTAACGAATTAAATAGTAATCCACCTTACATTTGTTCTGGACATTCAATTCCTAATAAGTCTAACGCGGATTTAATTACCTTCATTGTTACATCTACAACTTTTAATCTTGCCAGTTTTACATTTTCCTCTTCTACGTTAATCTGGCAGTCATGATAGAACTTATTAAAGTGCTGAGCTACAGACACTGCAAATCTTGCGATCATAAATGGTTCGTACTTTTCTGCTGCTTCTTTAATAACCTGAGGGAATCTTGTAAGGTCTTTTAACAGATTCATTGTTGCGTCATCTGTTAATACGGAATAATCGATTTCTGCTGGTAATTCAACCGCTCCTACTTTACGGAATACGCTGGCACATCTTGCATACGTATACTGTACATATGGACCGGTTTCTCCGTCAAAGTTAAGAATCTTATCCCAGTTAAAGATTACATCTTTGATTCTCTGGTTATATAAATCATTGAAAAGAATTGCACCGATTCCAACCTGTCTGGATACTTCTTCTTTGTTTGGTAAGTCAGGATTCTTTTCATTAATGATTTCATGAATCTTTTCGATGGCTTCATGTAAGATCTGCTCTGCATAAATAACATTTCCATTTCTTGTGGAGAGCTTTCCACCTTCCATACTAACTAATCCGTATGGAACATGTACAAGATTCTGATACCAATCGTATCCTAATAACTCGATTACTTTAAATACCTGTGCAAAATGAAGTTTCTGCTCTAATCCAGTAACATAAATACACTTATCAAAGTTATATGTTCTCTTACGATATAATAATGCTGCTAAATCGCGGGTAGCATAGATGCTGCTTCCATCCTTCTTCATGATCAGACATGGAGCCATGTCATACTCATCTAATGATACAATATGTGCGCCTTCACTTTCTACAAGTAAATCTTTCTCCTGAAGTTTTTCTACTACTTCATGGGTCTTATCACGATAGAAACTTTCTCCTGTAAAATGGTCAAAGTCCATTCCAAGTAATTTATAAATTCGTTTGTATTCTACTAAACTGATATCTTTAAACCACTGCCAGATAGCAAGTGCCTCTTCATCTCCCTGCTCCATCTTAACAAACCATTCTCTTGCCTGGTCATTTAAAGAATCATCTTTTTCTGCTTCCTGATGGAACTTTACATAAATCTTCATCAGTTCATCAATTCCGTTTTTCTCTACAGCTTCTTTGCTTCCCCACTTTTTATAAGCAACGATCAACTTACCAAACTGTGTTCCCCAGTCTCCTAAATGGTTGATTCTTTCTACATGATAGCCTAATTTAGAATAAATCTTATAAAGAGAGTTTCCGATGATTGTTGTTCTTAAATGTCCTACGTGGAAGTTCTTTGCTACGTTTGGAGAAGAATAATCGATACAAACGGTCTTGCCTTCACCTTCTGTTCCAGCTCCAAAATCTGCAGTGTCCACAGTTTTCATAATTTCTTTTGCAAATGCTTCTTTTGCTAAGAAGAAATTGATATATGCACCTACATTTACAACTTTATCAAAAATATCATAACCTTTTTCATTAATCTGAGCGGTCAGCTCCTCAGCAATCATATTTGGCGCTTTACGAAATGCTTTAGCTAATCGGAAACATGGGAATGCAAAGTCACCCATATCTGTCTTTTTAGGAATCTCTAAAGCTGCCGCAATATCTTCTTTGCTCATCTGTTCGATATTTTCAGATAAAATATCAATAATTTTGTTTTTCATTATTTACTCCCTTTCTTTTATATATTCTAGGAATCTTACTGTACTTGATTCTGTCAGAAACTTTCGTATTAATACTTTCCTATCAGAATTTCTTATCTGCTCTTTCCCAGCTGCTCTTTTATGTTTGATCGCAACAGGTAACTTTATCCCCTGTCTATATCATAGGATATCTTAAATGTATCTACCGGACCATCTTCACACATACAATTCAGGGTAAGGATGATTTTCTCCTCAGTGACTTTACCTTCTATAAGTATCATGGAAATATCATAGTCTTCTACGGCTGATACAATATTGATCGTCAGTTGTCTTAATATATTCGCTACAACTCTTGTTTCTAGCTGTATTCCTTCATCTTCGAATTCAAGAAGAATTTCTAATTCATCATATCTGTCCTGAAAAAATGTTACTAACTCTTTTAAATTTTTCAGTAGTTCCGGATGGGTTTCATGCTTTTTATAAAAATCTTCTACAGTAATCCGATTCTTTTCTTTCTTTAATAAAAAACCGGAAAGACTATCTTTTGAATCGTCATCTAGCATGGTCTCTATATCCTGTAAAAAGTCTTTAATCTCTAACATTCTTCCATCTAGCATCTCTGCTTCTTCGCTGATTCTGCTGATATTGGCAAGAAGTTGTTTTTCTTTTTCATCTTTCTGATCTTCATCAATTTCACTTATATTTAAAGGAGAAAAATACTTTCTGACATCTTTCTTCCCAATATTAGGGAACAATGTCTTATCCTTTTGCTCTTTCTCCATTTTTAATTGAAGAATCTCATTTTCCAGATTATCTTTTTTCTCAGATAAAAACAAATACTCATTAGAAAGATGCTTTCTTAGTTTATCATGAAAAACGGACATCCTTCCCTGCAAATTTGTATTATCTATAAAAATATCATTCTTTTCTTTCATATCCATACTAATCTGCCTTATCTTTCTGACATGTTCAAGAATACCTCGATTATCTACAGAGGATTCTTTGTCGGCGTTCCCGCCTTTCTTGGATAAAGCTTTGGTGTTCCCTTACATTTCTTTATCTTAATTAAAAGACGTTCTGCTTCATCCTCTTCTAAATGAAATTCATCTACATTTTCTATTTTACATCCTAACACATTCATGCAGTTTTGTGCATTAGTTATTTCATCTAATCCTTTTTTTCCTTTGTAGGATACAAAATATCCATTTGTTCTGACAAATGGAATACAGTATTCGCTTAACACACTCAAATTAGCGACTGCTCTTGAAACACACAGATCAAAGAAAGCTCGCAGGCTTTTATCTCTTGCTAAATCTTCTGCTCTTCCATGAAGTGCTTCTAAACCTTCTAGTCCAAGTGCTTTTTTGACTTCATTTAAAAAACCGACTCTCTTATTTAAAGAATCTACTAATACAAACTGAATCTCCGGATAAACAATTTTTAATGGAATTCCCGGAAAACCTGCACCGGTTCCGACATCAATACAAGTCTTTACTTTGGTCATATCCATGACTCTTCTACAGCTTAAACTATCAATAAAATGCTTTTCAATTACTTCATCTTCGTCTGTGATCGCAGTTAAATTCATTGACTTATTTGTTTCGATCAACATATTATAAAACAGTTCAAACTGGTCTAACTGCTTTGGACTAAGGCTGATTTCTTCCTTTAATGCCCGAGCTTTTAACTTTTCTTTAAACTCCATATATTCCTCTTATTTCTCACCGCCTGTAAGACGCTGCTACTTCTTATGTCTCATCTGCTCCATATAAATCATCAGTACAGAAATATCTGATGGAGAAACTCCTGAAATTCGAGATGCCTGTCCAACAGAATGTGGATGTACTGCCTTTAACTTCTGAACAGCTTCATTACGCAAGTTGTGAACTTCATCATAATTTATCGTGTCAGGAATTAGTTTGTTTTCCATTTTCTTAAACTGTTCTACCTGCTGAAGCTGTCTCTTAATATATCCTTCATATTTAATATTAATGTTAATCTGCTCTATCACATCATCATCTAACGGCTCTCTTCCCGGATCGATGGATGCTAAAGATTCATAATTAAGTTCCGGACGCTTTATCAGTTCTTCTAATGTAGAACCACTATTTAACTGGGAACTTCCCAAACTTACCAGTAATTCCTGTACCGTCTTGTTCGCACCGATATTTACATGCTTTAAACGTTCAATTTCTTTTTCAATCTGATCTTTCTTTAAAAGGAACTTCTCATATCTTTCATCATCAATCAGACCAATCTCATGTCCAATTGGTGTAAGACGCATATCTGCATTATCCTGTCTTAATAAAAGACGATACTCTGCTCTTGAAGTCATCATACGATATGGTTCATGGTTTTCCTTTGTAACAAGGTCATCAATCAATACACCAATATACGCCTGCGAACGATCCAGTATCACCGGTTCCTTTCCAGTGCATTTTCTTGCTGCATTAATACCCGCGATCAGTCCCTGACAGGCAGCTTCTTCATATCCTGAGCTTCCATTAAACTGTCCACCGCTAAAAAGTCCCTGAATATTTCTGAATTCCAGTGATAACTTTAACTGATTCGGATTGATGCAGTCATACTCTATCGCATACGCATTACGGATGATCTTGACGTTTTCGAGACCTTTTACCGTACGATACATCTCATACTGAACATCTTCCGGAAGTGAACTGCTCATACCACCAACATACATTTCATTTGTAAATTCACCTTCTGGTTCAATGAAAAGCTGATGACGCTTTCTATCAGCAAAACGGACAACTTTATCCTCGATAGACGGACAATATCTCGGACCGGTTCCCTCAATAACACCCGCATAGATTGGTGAACGATCTAAATTATCTCGAATGATTTTATGAGTTTCTTCGTTCGTATACGTTAACCAACAGGAAATCTGCTCTCTCTTAATATCTTCTTCCTTATTTGTAAAACTGAATGGTACGATTTTTTCATCGCCAAACTGTTCTTCCATCACATCAAAGTTAACCGAACGCTTATCGATTCTTGCCGGAGTTCCTGTCTTAAAACGGTATAATTCAACACCATTATCTTTCAGGGACTGGCTTAAATAGTTCGCTGCCTGCAAACCATTCGGCCCCGTATAATTGACAACTTCGCCGTACAGACATCTTGCTTTTAAATAGGTTCCTGTTGCCAGGACAACTGCCTTTGCATGGTAAACGGCTCCGGAAAATGTTTTTACTCCTCGAATACTTCCATCTTCCACAATCAGCTCCGTAACCTCTGCCTGGCGCAGTGTTAAGTGATCTGTATTCTGAAGTGTATAACGCATTGTCATGGAATAAGCATCTTTATCTGCCTGTGCTCTTAAAGAATGAACAGCCGGTCCCTTAGACTTATTCAACATCTTCGACTGGATATATGTCTTATCAATATTTTTACCCATCTCTCCGCCGAGCGCATCGATTTCTTTTACAAGATGTCCCTTGGAGCTTCCTCCGATATTCGGATTACAGGGCATCAACGCCACACTGTTCATACTAACTGTAAAAATGATCGTCTCGCATCCAAGTCTTGCTGCTGCAAGGGCCGCTTCGCATCCGGCATGACCCGCTCCTACTACGATCACATCATAGCATTCTTCTACTGTCTTCATTAAGTCCTCCATAAATAAGTTCTCTACACTAAAATACCTGCTTCACTTCAAGAATACTTCTACATTTTTCTTCCGCATTCTTGAAGTGAGATGCACGTCATGCAGCGCATGACCTGTTACTTTCCTGTACAGAACTTGGAAAATATCTCATTTACTAAATCTTCTTCTACAGACTCCCCAATGATCAATCCCAGTTTTTCATATGCATTCATAAGATCAATCGTGAAGAAATCTTCCGGCATTCCTGCCTCAATACTTCTTTGTACACATTCAAGACTCTCATATGTCTTTGCAAGCGCATCTTTATGTCTTGCATTTGTAATATAGACTTCCTGATTCACATCTATTCTACCATGAAACATCATATTTTTTAATTCCATTATGAAATTATCTATTCCATCTCCATATTTTGCAGAAATAGAGATCACTGG
>SKEE01002777.1_pt1 | contig 11340 bp, 8 predicted proteins | sample 4826661 | NCBI WGS metagenome assembly SKEE01 (sample SAMN11008817, study PRJNA524170) | human gut metagenome | biome: Human fecal sample; material: Feces; isolation source: fecal sample from pouch patient p20 | host: Homo sapiens | place: Israel: Tel-Aviv | collected 2016-11-14
CTGGAACTGTGGATGACCATCGGCCAGGTGCGGAAATCCGCTTTTGATCCTCTTCTCAAAAAACAAGAACGGATGAACGAGATCTGCGACAAGCTGGGAACTGCAGATCCTGACGAGATGGATGGTCTGATGGAAGAGCTTGGAACGATCCAGGACGAACTGACACTTCACGATTTTTATGCGATCGATGCCAAAGTGGAGGAGGTTGCCAGAGCTCTGGGCCTTCTGGATCTGGGGCTTGACCGTGATGTTACGGATCTAAGCGGCGGACAGAGAACCAAGGTACTTCTTGCGAAGCTTCTTCTTGAGAAGCCTGACATCCTGCTTCTGGATGAGCCTACCAACTATCTGGATGAGGAGCATATTGCATGGCTGAAAAGATATCTTCTGGATTATGAGAATGCCTTTATCCTTATTTCCCACGATATTCCGTTCCTGAATTCTGTAGTTAACATTATCTATCATATGGAAAATCAGGAACTGAACCGTTATGTAGGAGATTACGATCATTTCCAGGAGGTCTATGCGGTCAAGAAGGCACAGCTGGAGGCTGCTTACCGCAAACAGCAGCAGGAGATCAGTGAGCTGAAGGATTTCGTAGCAAGGAATAAGGCCCGTGTTTCCACAAGAAACATGGCTATGTCCCGCCAGAAAAAGCTGGACAAGATGGATGTGATCGAGCTGGCAGCAGAGAAGCCGAAGCCGGAGTTCAAATTCCGTTATGGCCGAACACCAGGAAAGATGCTTTTTGAGACACATGACCTTGTGATCGGTTATGATGAGCCGCTTTCCAAGCCGCTGAATTTTACTATGGAGCGAGGACAGAAGATCGCACTGGTGGGAACCAATGGAATAGGAAAAACAACACTTCTTCGAAGTCTTCTCGGACTGATCAAGCCTCTTTCCGGAAGTGTGGAGCAGGGCGAGAACCTTGAGATCGGATATTTTGAGCAGGAAGTTAAAGGTGAGAATCGAACTACCTGTATCGAAGAGCTCTGGCAGGAATTTCCGTCATTTTCCCAGTATGAAGTGCGTTCCGCACTGGCAAAATGCGGCCTGACGACCAAGCATATTGAGAGCCAGGTACGAGTTTTAAGCGGTGGTGAGCAGGCAAAAGTGCGTCTTTGCAAGCTGGTGAACCGTGACACCAATATTCTTCTTTTGGACGAGCCTACCAATCATCTGGATGTAGATGCAAAAGACGAGCTGAAAAAAGCTCTCCGGGAATACCGCGGAAGTATCCTTCTCATCTGTCATGAACCGGAATTTTATCAGGATGTGGTAAATGAAGTCTGGGATATGAGCAAGTGGACAACCAAGATATTCTGATAATGGATATAGATATATGGCAGAAAAGACCGATATAATTCGAAAAGTACAATAAATGGGACATAAAGATGACAGCATAAGGGCAGCAGAGTCTGCCAGACAGAATACAGAGGACAAATAAATGGAAGAAACACAATTGAAAAAATTCAGTATCGTTATGGAGGGCGGCGGTATGCGAGGCTTGTATACAGCCGGTGTGATCGATGTTTTGATGGAAAATGAGATTTACGCAGACAGTGCGGTGGGCGTATCGGCTGGAGCTGTTTTTGGATGCAATTATAAGTCCAGGCAGATCGGAAGAGTTCTTCGCTATAACAAAAAGTACTGCAAGGATAAAAGACTTGCAAGCATCCGGAACTGGATCACCACAGGAGATGTATACAGCCGGGAATTCGGATATTATGAACTGCCCTGGAAGCTGGATATTTTTGACCGTCAGACCTACGCAGAAAATCCCATGAAATTTACAGTGGTGTGTACGGACTTGGATACAGGAAAACCGGTGTATCATGAATGTCCCAACGGAGATGTGGAGGATATTGAATGGATGCGTGCGTCTGCATCGATCCCGATAGCCTCCCGACCGGTGAAGATTGGGGGAAAGAGACTTCTGGACGGTGGTGTGTCTGATCCGATCCCGGTTAAGTGGATGCTTTCCCGGGGATACGAAAAAAACGTAGTGGTGCTTACCAGAGATGTGAAGTACCGAAAAAAAGCAAACCCGAAGATGCAGCTTTTTCTGAAAGCAGTATTACATAAATATCCGGCTTTTCTGAAGGATCTGGAGGAACGGCATATCCATTATAATGAAACACTGGAGGAACTGTCTGCTCTGGAAAAAGAGGGGCGCGTTCATATCATCCGTCCGAGCAGTCCCATCCAGGCGGCGATGATCGAGCGTGATGAGAGCAATCTGGAGCGGATCTACCAGACAGGAAGAGCAGATATGAAAAAGGATCTGGAGAAGCTGAAAGCCTACCTGGATTCCTGAATCACAGACCGAAACAAAATTCGACTTATACCCCTTTCTATGTTATGATATTGGATATCATTACAACAGAAAGGGGTATTTTCAATGGGAGAAAAACCTCAGAATATAAAACACAGACATATAAGCCTGGGCGTGCTTGCCCATGTGGATGCAGGAAAGACGACATTATCGGAAGGCCTGCTTTTTAAATGCGGAAGGATCCGGAAAATCGGAAGAGTCGATCACAAGGATGCGTATCTGGATACCTATGAGCTTGAGAGGGAGAGAGGAATCACCATTTTTTTCAAAGCAGGCAGTTTTTTCCATGGGGGATATGGAAGTGACACTTCTGGATACACCGGGGCATGTGGATTTTTCTGCTGAGATGGAGCGTACCCTGCAGGTGCTGGATTATGCGATCCTGGTGATCAACGGAGCAGATGGTGTGCAAGGGCATACACAGACATTGTGGAGACTGCTGACACAGTATAAGATCCCAACATTTCTTTTTGTAAATAAAATGGATCAGGAAGGAACAGACAGGGAAAGACTTCTTGAGGAGCTGAAGAAGAAATTAAGCGGATGCTGTGTGGATTTTAGTGGAGAACTGGAATGCTCCGGTGCAGAAGCAGCAGGGAAAAAGGAGAATCCTGTGGATAACTCCGGGAAATCTCCGTCAGCTGAAGGAATGCAGCTGAAAGACAACGCCAATGAAGCAGAAAAAGAGAATATATTCGAAACGCAGGGCGCTTCTGATAAAATAAATGGAACTGATGATTTTCTGGAAAATATCGCCATGTGTGAGGAGAACCTTCTGGAAAGCTTCCTGGAAACAGGAACGATCGCAAAAAAGGACGTGGCAGAGCTGATCCTGGAGCGAAAGCTTTTTCCATGCTTTTTTGGATCTGCCCTGAAGATGGAAGGCGTAGATGCTTTTATCCATGGAATGGAGACCTACATGGCAGTACCGTCCTATCCCGCAGAATTCGGAGCCAGGATCTTTAAAATCGCCAGAGATGAGCAGGGAAACCGTCTCACTTATATGAAGATCACCGGCGGCAGCCTGAAGGTTAAGGAGACGCTGACCAATGCAGGAAGAAATGGTATTCCGGCAGAGGAGATCTGGGAGGAAAAGGCAGATCAGATCCGTATCTATTCCGGTGCAAAATTTGAAATGCTCAAAGAGGCAGAGGCAGGAACCGTCTGTGCAGTTACAGGTCTTACCGAAACATATCCGGGAGAGGGACTTGGCATTGAGGCGGATTCTGCCATGCCGGTGCTGGAACCGGTACTGAATTATCAGATCATCCTTCCGGAGGGCTGTGACGCCCACAGGATGCTGAAAAGCCTGAAGGAGCTGGAGGAGGAAGAACCGCAGCTTCATATCATGTGGGATGAGCAGCTGGGAGAGATCCACGCCATGCTGATGGGCGAGGTACAGATCGAGATCCTGAAGCATCTGATCTGGGAGCGCTTTCATGTGGCAGTAGAATTTGGGACCGGTAATATCGTATACAAAGAAACCATTGTCGCACCGGTGGAAGGCGTGGGACATTTTGAACCGCTTCGTCATTATGCAGAGGTGCATCTTCTTCTGGAACCGGGAGAGAGAGGAAGCGGACTGCAGTTTTTTACTGCGGCAAATGAAGATCAGCTGGATCGGAACTGGCAGCGGCTGATCCTGACACATCTGGAGGAAAAAGAGCATCTGGGAGTCCTTACCGGATCACCCATCACCGATATGCAGATCACACTTCTCACCGGGCGGGCACATCAGAAGCATACGGAAGGTGGAGATTTCCGGCAGGCGACCTACCGTGCTGTGCGCCAGGGCCTCAAGAAAGCGGAGACAGTTCTTCTGGAACCTTATTACAGCTTCCGACTTGAGGTTCCGGCAGAAAATGTAGGACGTGCCATGACGGATATCCAGAGGATGCAGGGAACCTTTCAGGGGCCGGAAACCCAGGGAGAGCTGTCGGTGATCACAGGAAGTGCGCCGGTGGCAAAAATGAGGGATTATCAGAGCCAGGTAGTTTCCTACACAAGAGGCAGAGGTCATCTGACCTGTACTCTGAAGGGCTATGAACCCTGTCAGGATCAGGAGCAGATCGCAGAGGAGATCGGCTATGATTCCGAGAGAGATCTTGAGAATCCTACAGGCTCTGTATTCTGTGCCCATGGAGCAGGCTTCGTGGTTCCCTGGTATGAGGTAGAAGAATATATGCATCTGGAAGGAGCTCAGCTTCCGGACAGTAATGATGCCTATGAGGATTCCGACAACAGCTTTGCAGGAGTGCGTTCAGTTCAGGGAACAGCCAAAAACAGTCCGGATCACAGAACAGCCAATGCCGGCCGTGGAAAATATACATCCATGTATGGAAGCTACGAAGAGGAAAAAGAACTGAAGGCAATCTTTGAGAAAACCTTTGGTCCGGTGAGCTCAAAGAAATACAGCAGTAACAGCCGAAGCTTCGGAAATCCGGAAAGCGGAAGCAGCTTTTCCGGGAAGGGAGGCAAAGGTGCAGCAGATTCCGGCCTTCCGGCAAAATCCGGTCACGGCGCCTGGAGAAACAGCAGTCCGGCCATCCACAGAGAGGACTATCTGCTGGTGGACGGCTGCAATATCATATTTGCCTGGGAGGATTTAAGAGATCTGGCACAGGCAGACTTTCATGCGGCACAGTCCAGGTTAATGGATATATTAAGCGATTATCAGGGGATCAAGGGCTGCATCCTGATCCTGGTATTTGATGCCTACCGTGTGGAGGGCCATCCGGAGGAAACCTTCCAGTATCATAACATTCATGTTGTCTATACAAAAGAAGCGGAAACTGCAGACCAGTATATTGAACGCACTGTCCATAAAATTGGACGGAAGCATAACGTGACAGTTGCCACATCAGACGGACTGGAGCAGATCATCATTATGGGACAGGGAGCCGCCAGGATCTCAGCGCGCGGATTCAAAGATGAGATCGCTTCCGCAAAACAGCAGATGAGAGAAGAATGGCAGGAGCGCAGAGACAACAGCAAAACCTATCTCTTTGACAGTATGACACCGGAACTGAAATCTCATATGGAAGACATCCGTCTGGGAAGAAAGAAAAAAGAAGAATTATAACAAAAAATATATGCCCTCATTGTAGGCATATTTCACAAAAATAAAAAAACTTTTTGAATTCTTTTGCAAATAAATGGGAAAAGTAGTAAAATAAGGATAGAATCCTCAGTGAGAAGCTCCTTGTCTGGATATATAACCTGGCAGGGAGCTTTCATTAGAGCACAATAAGCGCCAGGATAACAAAAGAAAAGTAAAAAAATGAAAGGAAGTGGAAAAATGTTTGAAACAGGCGAATATGTTGTGTATGGTCGTACCGGCATCTGCCAGGTAACAGGAGTTACCACAATGAGGGTGGATGGTTCCTCCGGCGAGAAGCTTTATTATGTATTGAGGCCCGGAGGAGAAACAGATGGGAAGATATTTACACCGGTGGAAGGTGGAAAGCAGGTGCTTCGCGGAATCATTACGAGGGAAGAAGCGGAGAGGCTTATCGATGAGATCCCATCCATTGAGACACTGAGTATTGAGAATGAGAAATTCCGGGAGGATAGCTACAAGAAATGCATCCGTACCTGTGAATGCAGAGATCTTCTTCGGATCATCAAGACGATCTACGTCAGAAAACAGGCCAGATTATCTCATGGCAAAAAAACAACCGCTACAGACGAGCGGTATCTGAAGCTTGCAGAGGATCATCTCTATTCTGAATTTTCCATGTTACTGGATATCCCCAAAGAACATATGGCAGATTATATTGAACAGCGAGTACACCAGCAGGAGGAAGCCGAAGAACAGGTATGCGCTGTTTGACAAAGCAGAGCGTATCTGCTATGGTATTTCCGGTAACCTTCCAGAAATCCTGTATCTGTGACAGAAGCTTCACAGGAAGTGGAGAACAGATCCAGGATCAGTCTGAATGTTATAAAGAAAAGGAGATGCCAGAGAAATGAGAGAACAGCTTACCCGCAAGGATGTTGAAAAAATAGAGCAGGAGATCGAACACCGTAAACTGGTAGTACGTAAGGAAGCCATTGAGGCGGTCAAGGAGGCACGTGCCCAGGGAGACTTAAGTGAGAACTTTGAGTATTATGCAGCCAAGAAGCATAAGAATCAGAACGAGAGCCGCATCCGTTATCTGGAGAGGATGCTGAAGACGGCATCCATTGTATCCGATGCTTCCAGATCTGACGAAGTGGGAATGGACGATATCGTGGAAGTTCTTTTTGAAGAAGATAATGAGGTGGAGAAGTACAAGCTGGTTACTTCCATCCGCGGAAATTCCATGGAAAACCGTATCAGTATTGAATCGCCTATCGGCAAGGCACTGCGCGGTCATCGTGTAGGAGACCGGGTGGAAGTAAAGGTCAATGATGATTACAGCTATTACCTTGTAATAAAATCCATCGACAAGACCGGATCTGAGGATGAGGAGATCCGCGGATTCTGATCACAGATCGCAGGGCAGCTTTGCTCATGAGCATGCAGCTCAGCGGAATGAGAATATCCGCAGCACAAAACACATCATAAGGATAAAAACCACTGTACGATATATGGGACAGAGAGATCCTGACGGGAAATCAGTTTCCCGTAACAGGATCCTCTGTTTTATTTTTTTACACAGATTTTACATTCCAGTGGGGAAAATTTTACAATAGGCCGCTATTATGAAAATCGTTGAAATGAGAAAAAAGGAAATCAAACATATCAAAAAGAGAAAGTGAAGGAGAGTATTATGGACTTTTTCAGCGTACTGGCATTGCTTGGTGGCCTTGCTATTTTCCTTTATGGAATGAACTTAATGGGAGACGGGCTTGCGAAGGTTGCAGGCGGAAAGCTTGAGCGGATCCTGGAGACACTTACCTCCAATCCCATCAGAGCCGTTCTTCTTGGAATGGGTGTGACTGCAGTGATCCAGTCATCCTCGGCAACTACCGTTATGGTCGTTGGTTTTGTAAACTCGGGAATCATGAAGCTGTCCCAGGTTGTGGGAATCATCATGGGTGCCAATATCGGTACTACCGTAACCTCATGGATCTTAAGTCTTACAGGTATCCAGAGTGATAACTTTATTATCCGGCTTTTTAAGCCGACGTCATTTTCACCGATTCTGGCACTGATCGGCGTGGTTCTGATCATGTTTACAAAAAGCCAGAAGAAAAAGGACGTGGGAGCGATCTTTGTAGGCTTTGCGATCCTGATGTATGGAATGAATGCCATGAGCGGAGCTGTGGAACCTCTTGCAGAGGTACCGGAGTTTACCGGAATGCTGGTGAAATTCTCCAATCCGATCCTTGGAGTTGTGGCCGGAGCAGTGCTGACAGCGATCATCCAGTCGTCTTCCGCATCGGTTGGTATCCTCCAGGCACTGTGCCTTACCGGAATGGTACCGTTCAGTGCAGCACTTCCTATTATCATGGGACAGAATATCGGTACCTGTATCACTGCGATCCTTTCAGCCATCGGAGCCAGCAAAAACGCAAAACGTGCGGCTATGGTCCATCTGTATTTCAATCTGATCGGAACCATGCTGTTCATGGCAGTATTTTATGCGATAAATGCAGCAGTACATTTTTCATTTATGGCACAGGCAGCGACTCCGGCCGGGATCGCGATCCTGCACAGTGCCTTCAATATCACGGCAACTCTTGTTCTTCTTCCGTTTGGAAAGGCTCTGGAGAAGCTTGCCTGTCTTACTATCCGCGACAGGAAGGAAGAGGAGGAGAAGGTGGCAGCAGATCCGGATTTCATGATCCTGGAAAGCCGTTTTCTGGAGAAACCTGCATTTGCAGTTGAGCAGAGCAGGAATGCAGCGAAAAAAATGGCAGAGGATTCTCATAGAACTCTGTTTACCGCCCTGGACCTTCTGAAGAATTTCAGCGCAGAAGGAAAGGCTCTGGTGGAAGAAGCAGAGAAAAAGGTAGACCGTTATGAGGATGAACTTGGAACCTATCTTGTAAAACTGAACCAGAAGGATCTTTCCGTTCATGACAGTCACAGTGTTTCCATCATGCTCCACTGTATCGGTGATTTCGAGAGGATTTCCGATCACGGTGTGAACATCATGGAATCCGCACAGGAGCTTTATGAAAAAGGCCTGAAGTTTTCGGATAAGGCGCTGGAAGAGTTACGTGTCATGGAGCATGCGGTGGAAGACATTGTAGATATTGCTTACAAGGTTTACGAAAATCAGGATGTGCAGCTTGCGAGAGAGATCGAGCCACTGGAGGAAGTAATCGATGAACTCAGCAAGGAACTGAAGTACCGGCATATCCAGAGACTTCGCGCCGGAGAATGTACCATTGAAATGGGATTCATCCTGTCCGATGTGACTACCAGCCTGGAGCGTGTGGCAGATCACTGTTCCAATATCGGTGTTTGTGTGACACAGGTTCATGAAGATGCTTTTGATACACATCAGCACCTGAAGCAGATCAAACATGGGCCGGACGAAACCTTCTACCGTGCGCTGGAGGTGATCCGGAATCAGTATCAGCTTCCGGAAATAAAGGATGAGCAGGCGGCAGCCCAGATGGCAGCGGCAGGCAGCCAATAAAAAGATATCGAAATGCTATGCCCTGGTTATCTGTATCAGCAGACGGCCAGGGCTTGTGCAGTAAAAAGAAAGCAGTTATACTGAAGGCATGGAACAAAAAAGACCAGACGATTATGAAGTGCCAACGGCAAAAAACGAACAGAGAGGATATAGAATGATCTACTGTGTGGAAGATGAGAGAAATATCAGAGAGCTTCTTGTCTATACCCTGGAGACAACAGGCTTTGAGGCAGAAGGTTTTGAAACCGGGGCAGAACTTGACACAGCCATGAAAAAAAATATGCCGGAACTGATCCTGCTGGATATCATGCTCCCGGGTGAAGATGGGTATAATATTTTGAAACGACTGAAAAGTGACACCAGGACCCGGGATATCCCGGTGATCATGGTCACAGCCAAAGAAGCGGAGTTTGACAAGGTAAAAGGTCTGGAGGGCGGCGCAGATGATTACATCACCAAGCCCTTCGGGATGATGGAATTTGTAGCCAGGGTCAAAGCGGTCCTTCGGCGCTGCGCAAGGCAGAGCGAAGAGAGAGAGCTGTACTGTAAGGATCTTCGTGTCAATGTGTCCCGTCACGAAGTCAGCTATCAGGGTGAGGTGAAGGAGCTGACCAGAAAGGAATTCGAGCTTCTGGAATATCTTATGGAGAACAAAGGACTGGTCATGTCCAGAAACCAGATCCTGTGCCATGTGTGGGGCTATGATTTTGACGGAGAAACAAGGACTGTAGATGTTCATGTACGGACTCTCCGACAAAAGCTGGGGGAGGCCGGAAATCTGATTGAGACAGTGCGTGGCGTGGGATACCGGATCGGAGATCATGTATGAAAAAGAAAATTCTGCATCATACAAGCATTATGATCATTTTTGCTGTTCTTGTCACGTTTCTGGCAGCAAGTGTGGTCACCTACAATAAATTAAACACATACATGCAGCGGGGAGTCCGTGAGGAAGCGCAGTATATCTGCCTTGCCATGGATGAGTACGGAGATTCCTTTCTCACAAAAAAGCTTCGGACAGTATCATCAAGTCGTGTGACTCTCATCCGTAAAGACGGAACCGTTCTCTACGATTCTGAGGCCTCTCCGAAAAAACTGGCAAATCACAGTGATCGTCCGGAATTTATACAGGCAGAAAAAAATGGAAAAAGCGAAAGTATCCGTTATTCAGAAACCTTTGCAAAAAAGACCTTTTATTATGCGGTGAAGCTGGATGACGGAAACGTGCTCCGTGTAGGAAAAACCGTAGACTCCATATATTCCACATGGATCTCAAGTCTTGCTGTGCTGGGACTTCTGATGCTCCTGGTACTGATCCTGGAGTTTGTTTTTGCACAGAGACAGACCAGAGAGTTGATCCGTCCGGTCAACGATCTGGATCTGGAGCATCCGCTGAACAATGTGTGCTATGAGGAACTGCGTCCCCTTCTTGTGCGGGTGGATGAACAGAACCGGCAGATCCGGCAGCAGGTAAAAGAACTGAAGGAGGCAGAGGAGATCCGGAAGGAATTTTCTGCAAATGTTTCCCATGAGCTGAAGACCCCGCTGATGTCCATTTCCGGTTATGCGGAGCTTATGATGAACGGCATGGTTCCGGCAGATCATATACGGGAATTTTCCGGAAGGATCTACCATGAATCAATAAGACTTTCCAATCTGGTAGCGGATATCATCCAGCTTTCCAGACTGGATGAAAGCAACAGTGAGGTTCCTTTTGAAGAGGTGGATCTTTATGAGCTTGCGGAAGACGTAAGAAATAATCTCAGACATCCTGCCGGAAAGAAAAATATTTTCCTTGAGCTTGCCGGAAGTGCAGAGAAGATCAAGGGTGTCCGCCATGTACTCTATGAGATGCTTTTTAATATTGCAGACAATGCAGTTCGCTATACAGAACAGAATGGTCATGTGCGGATCATGGTAGGCAACCGGAAAGGGCATCCGTTCTACTGTGTGGCAGATGACGGGATCGGAATCCCGAAAAGTGAACAGGGAAGGATCTTTGAGCGCTTTTACCGGGTAGACAAAAGCCATTCCAGACAGACCGGCGGAACAGGTCTGGGGCTTTCCATTGTGAAGCATGGAGCAACGCTTCATCATGCACAGATCAACGTGGAAAGTGAACAGGGAGTTGGAACCAGGATGGAGATCGTTTTCCCGGAGAATACTTCTGACCGAAAATAAACTGAAAATAATCAGTAGGATTTCACGGTGAAGTGTAGTATAATAAAAAAAGGTTCAAAGGCCGGTCGGATGAGAATCTGACCGGCTTAAACTATGTATGGGAAAAAATCCCTGTATTTCTAAAAATCAGGAGGAACAAGATTATGAAAGAGCCGGTTCTGGTAGTAATGGCAGCAGGAATGGGAAGCCGCTACGGCGGACTGAAACAGATCGATCCTGTAGATCAGGAAGGTCATATCATCATGG
>SKEE01002784.1_pt1 | contig 11307 bp, 10 predicted proteins | sample 4826661 | NCBI WGS metagenome assembly SKEE01 (sample SAMN11008817, study PRJNA524170) | human gut metagenome | biome: Human fecal sample; material: Feces; isolation source: fecal sample from pouch patient p20 | host: Homo sapiens | place: Israel: Tel-Aviv | collected 2016-11-14
GATACAAAAAGTGGAGTGCGAACACTCCACTTTGTTATCTGGATTGACCTGAGCCATGACGGGAAAAACCTCTGCGTTTAGACTCCAAACCTTTTTTTAAAGCAGACATTTTTTCATCACTGCTTTGTTTAAATTTATTCAGCATATCCTCAAAACTGGTTGCTTCATTTTTTTTATTGGACCATTCAAAATGATCGGGACCTTTTCTGCCGGAACGTGTACGCTGTGTATTTTGACCGGAAGCCGGCGCGGTTTCCATGGCCTTTTTCATGGAAAGACTAATCTTTCCGTCTTCTCCTACACTGAGTACCTTTACTTTTACCGTTTGCCCTTCACTGACAAAGTCTGTAATTTCTTTTACAAAATATTTTATATTATTAAATGTAAATTCTTTATTAATAACATCGGCAAATAATATTTCTTCGCCGAAATTATTAACAGCTTCGGTATTTTCTATCCGCAGTATTCCTTGTTTTACCACAGCTCGGAAATTACCGCACAAATCAACACAACCGCTTTCAAAAAGAGCATTATCAATAAGTTCGATATGAATATGCTCGGGAATATCGGCTCCGTTTTCAACACAAATTTTTTTGATTACATTCTGCCGTATGATTTTATCCTGCTCACAAATCTTTTTTGCCGAATATCCGAAAGCAAGTCTGCTGTCGGCAACCGCTTTATCTGTCTGTTTGTCAAGATAAACTGACAGAAGTTTTGCATCATCGCACAGTCGCTTTAAAGAAGTTTCAAAACTCGGATTTATCTTTTTCAGCTCGGTGATTACATTATGACGGATTTTGTTTCTTGTATAATCATCGGTAAGGTTTGTGCTGTCGGTCACATAATCAAGTGAATTTTCACGGCAGTAATTTTCAATGTACGCTCTGTCGCACAAAATCAGCGGTCTGATTATATAATCTCGCCTTTCGGGAATTGCACAAAGTCCGTTAAGCGATGTGCCCCTTACAAGGTTAATCATCAGCGTTTCCGCATTATCGGAAAGCGTGTGTGCAGTTGCGATTTTACAGTTAAGCTTTTTGGAAAGCTCGTCAAATTCTTTATATCTGACATTCCTTCCACAAAGCTCCGTACTGATTTTTTCTTTCTCCGCTATTGACGGAACATTTATTTTTTTTACAAAAAGTTTGACGGAAAGTTTTTTACAAAATTCTCTGCAAAATTCTTCATCTCGCTCTGCCTCTTCGCCCCGTATCATATGATTAATATGGATTGCGTATAATGTAAGATTATATTTTTCTTTTACAGAACAAAGCATATGAAGAAGTGAAACCGAATCTGCTCCGCCCGAAAGCGCAACGGCAACGGAATCATTTTTTTCAATCAGCTTATATTTATTTACAGCCGTCAAAAAAGGATTACTCACTTCTGTCCTCCGTACCTGTAAATCTCATAAACTCACCCTGCCAATGCATTTTTACCGTACGAGCCTCGCCGTGACGGTTTTTGGCTACAATACACTCACCCGAATTTTGATCTGCACCCTGCGGAGAATCGTCCTCGTTTTTATCGTAATATCCCTCACGGTAAAGAAAAAGTACGATGTCGGCATCCTGCTCGATAGAACCCGAATCACGCAAGTCGGAAAGCTGCGGTCTGTGGTCGGTACGCTGTTCGCTTGCACGGGAAAGCTGTGACAGTGTGATAACGGGAACATTCATTTCTTTTGCAAGAATTTTAAGATTTCTTGTGATTTCAGAAATTTCCTGAACTCGGTTATCTATTCTTCTGCCGCTGCCCATAAGCTGTAAGTAGTCAATAATTACAAGGTCAAGTTTTCTCATTCGTCTTAACTTTGATTTCATTTCGGTAATGGTAATACCCGGTGAATCGTCAAGATAAAGCTCCGACTTGCCGAGAATATCGCTTGCCGGAATAAGTCTGTCCCATTCCTCATCGTTTAGCTTACCTATTCTCAGCTTTGTACCTTCAATAAGAGCCTCTGCCGACAATAAACGGCTGGCAAGCTGTTCTTTTGACATTTCCAAAGAGAAAAAAGCAACCGTTTTTTTAGCCGTACAGGCAACATATCGTGCAATATTCAGCGCAAAACTCGTTTTACCCATACCCGGACGGGCGGCGAGCAAAATAAGGTCGCTTCGGTTAAGACCCGTAATTACTCGGTCAAGGTCGCCGATACCCGTAGAAACAGGTTTCATACTGTCGTCTGTTGTGCTGTTGAGAGCGTCAAGTCTGTCAAAAGTCTGCATAATAACAGAGTTAATTCTCTCAAGTCCCTTTTTCTCGTTACCCTGTCTTATGTCAAAGATTTTCTGCTCGGCAGAGTCGATAATAACAGATGTATCTTCCGTGCCTGCCGTAGCGTCATCAATGATTTCTCTTGCAGCGGTAATAAGCCTGCGGATATTGTATTTATCTCTTATAACCTCCGCATAAGCCTCGGCATTGGATATTGACGGACAGTTGTTTACAAGGTCATAAAGATATGTCTTGCCTGTCGTTTCGTCAAACGAACCTGTCTGCTTAAGTTTTTCAAGCAATGTGACAAAGTCGATTTTGCCGCCGAAGTTGACCATCTCGGTCATCGTCTTGAAAATCAGCTTATGCAGTGAAACATAAAAATAATCGGGGGACTTGATGTATTCAATTACTTTATCAAAAACATCGCTTTCAAGAATAATCGCACCAAGCAATGCCTGTTCAGCTTCGGGACTGTACGGCATATGAAGTCCGTCGTAGCTGCTTGAAATTTGATTATCCGCCATGTGTCACCCCTCCTTTGCAATCATAAATAAAATCAAGCCTCTGATACCTTAACGGTAATGTTTGCAACAATACCCGAATAAAGTTTTACATCGGCTTTGTAAGAACCGAATTCTTTAATATCACTTTCAAGAACAACCTTACGCTTGTCTATGTTGATATTATACTGTTTTTTAATTTCCTCGGCAACCTGCTTTGCAGTAATGCTGCCGAAAAGTTTGCCGCCCTGACCGGCTTTTGCTTTCATCTCAAAGGTTTTGCCCTCAAGCTGTGCTTTATAACCCTCTGCCTGCTTTTTCTCGGTAGCAATCTTAAAGTTCTTTGAGTTTTCAGCGTTTCTATATTCATTCATAGCCTGTGCATTTGCCTCTCTTGCAAGGTTCTTAGGAAGAAGAAAATTTCTTGCATATCCGTCAGAAGCATTTACAAGGTCGCCTTTTTTGCCAAGTGCCTTAACATCCTGCAAAAGTATTACTTTCATAATTGTCGTTCCTTTCTGCTATTTGCAACTTGCATCCTCAAGATTTGTATCTATAACTTCGATAAGCATCTTGAGAGCCTGTTCTTTATTTATATCACTAAGCTGTGTAGCCGACATTGTCTGATGTCCGCCACCGCCGAGCTTTTCCATAATAATCTGCACATTTACAGCGCCAAAGCTGCGTGCGGAAATACAAATTTTACCGCCGCTTTCATAAATTACAAAAGAGGCTTTTACATTTTCAAGCGTGAGTAATTCGTCTGCTGCCTGCGCAGAGGCAAGTCTTACATCACCGTCAGCGCCCTTTGCGATTGAAATTGCGCAGTTTCTGTATATTTTTGCATCGCATACTATGCTTACTTTTTCACGGTAAGTTTCAATTGAATCGGAGAACATCTGCTTTACATTGATTGTAGTAGCGCCTCTTCTCCTCAAATATGCGGCTGCTTCAAAGGTTCTCACACCTGTTTTTAAAACAAAATTCTTTGTATCAAGCATAATGCCCGCAAGCAAAGCGTCCGCCTGTGCATATCCGATTGCTTTATCATCAATACAGCTGATAATCTCGCTGCACATTTCACACGCAGACGAAGCAAACGGCTCGTGGCAGAAAACAAGTGCGTTATCTATATAATTAACCGCTCTGCGATGATGGTCAATAACAATGACCTTTTTACATTCATCGTAAAGCTGTGGACTTTCAAGAGAATTTCTCAAATGAGTATCAACAATGATAAGCAAAGTCTTTGGTGTAACCTGTTTCATTGCCTCATCGGGGGTAATAAATATATCTTTTCCTATGTTTTTCTCTGCATAATCAATCAGCTTTTCAGCCATAGTTTTTGTTTTATCAACAACTATTTTTGAATACAGATTAAAAGATTTTTCCATAACCGACTGCATACCGATAGCCGCACCGATACAGTCAAGGTCAGAAAATCTGTGCCCCATAACAAAAACTTTATCGCAATCGTTTATCGTACGCTTGATTGCATTTGCAATAACACGCATGCGCACCTTGCTGACCTTTTCGGAAGTAGCGGAAGTACCTCCGAAAAATTCGTAAATATTGTTGCTTATAATAGCAACCTGATCTCCGCCTCTGCCAAGCGCCATATCAAGCGCCTTTCTCGCATTGGTTTCGCTGTCTTTGAGAGAGTTTATGCCTCTGCACAAACCGATAGATACCGTAGCGGTATGCTGACCCGCTTTTATGCCGTGAATTTCCTGTAATATTGGGAACTTTTGTTCAACAAGTTTATCAACATCGGTTTCTTTAAAGATAATCATATAACGGTTATTGCCGATTATCTTAAACAAAGCGTTATACTCGTTCGCCCATCTCTGCAAGAACGACTGAACATTCAGAGAAACCTCGGAATAAATTTCATCGGATTCGTTTGAAAAGTCATCGCTGTTATCAAAAGTAATAATCGCTACACAAGGACGGGTTGCATTGTACTCACGCATAATTTGCTTGTAATATGTATTCTCCACAAAATAACAAACATATCCCTCGTTTGTAGAGATGACTAAGCCTACAAATTCATTGCCGTTGCAGGCGGTTTCAAATGTTTCGTGGTCGGCGACATCTGTTATTTTCTTGCCGCCTATGTAAGGCGAAATCATATCGCCTTCGGGATTTTTACCGTTGCAGAACTGCTTTCTGAACCTTGTATTGCTCCAAATTATCTCGCCCTCTGCACCAAGCACCGTGACGGGAATTTTGTATTTATCAAGAAATTCGGGATTAAATCCGTTGATTTTCTCGGCTGTACTGCGAACGGTGGTAGCTATATAGTTACGAAAGCGAAGGGTCGAAACGACAACTATACCTGCGGTTACAACCGACACGGCAATCTCAATGTAGCAAAGCACCGGGTCATAGCTGTATGATGCAAAAGACATAGCAAGCATTGCAACCGAAAATATAACAAATGTCGGCATAGTCGTAAAACTTTTCTTCTTCAATTCAAACCCTTCCTTTCGTAGATTTTATTATATTATACTTCCTGTAAAATCGGAAGAATCATTGGGGTTCTGCGTGTTTTTTGTGAGATAAGTTTGGAAACATCATCTTTAATTCTGTTCTTGATTATACCCCACTCATGAATGTTGTTGTCTGCACAATCTTCAAGAATGTTGTTTGCAACCTGTCTTACCTCGTCAAGCAAACCCTCGCTCTCACGAACATATACAAAGCCTCTTGATACAATATCAGGGCCGCTGATAACATGACCGTCATAAACATCGAGAGATGCAACGATAATGATAAGTCCGTCCTGTCCGAGGTGCTTTCTGTCACGAAGTACAATACTTCCGACATCACCTACCCCAAGACCGTCAACAAATACCTTTCCCGCAGGTACGGCAGGCAATTCTTTCATATAGTTTTCGTTGATTTCAATGCAGCTGCCGACATCGCCGATATAAATATCTTTTCTGTCCATACCGAGGAACATAGCAAGATCGGCGTGTTTTCTTAGGTGCTTTTGCTCGCCGTGAACAGGGATAAAATACTTCGGTTTTACAAGTTTATGAATAATCTTAAGTTCTTCCTGACAAGCATGTCCCGAAACATGAACTTCATACATTGATTCGTAAACGACCTTACAGCCCTTTTTTAGGAGTTCGTCAACAACATTTCCGACTGTTTTTTCGTTACCGGGAATAGGATTGGCAGAAATGATGATAAAGTCACCCTCGCCGACCATAACTTTGCGGTGGTCTGAATATGCCATTCTTGACAACGCACTCATCGGTTCACCTTGACTGCCTGTAGTAACAAGAACAATTTGCTCTCTCGGGTATCTGTCAAGCATATCAAGGTCAATTAAAATATTTTCAGGCACGCTAAGGTAGTCGAGCTCGCTTGCTACAGCCATATAATTGACCATACTTCTGCCCGAAAAAGCTACTTTTCTTCCGTATTTTTCCGCACAATTAATAATCTGCTGTACTCTGTTTACATTTGAAGCAAAGGTTGCAATAATAATTCTGTCGTGCTCCGCTCTTCTGAAAAGATTGTCAAAACTATCCGAAACCGTGCGTTCGGTCTGTGTGTAACCGGGACGCTCTGCGTTCGTGCTTTCAGCAAGAAGAGCCAATACGCCCTCATCGCCTACACGGGCAAAAGCCGACAAATCAATCATATCGCCTGTAATAGGTGTGCAGTCAATTTTAAAGTCGCCTGTATGCACAATTGTGCCTGCGGGTGTGCGGATAGCAAATGCAACCGCATCCGGAATTGAGTGGTTTACATGGATAAACTCAACACTCATACAGCCGAGTTTAATTGTTTCGCCTGCATTAACTCTGTTAAGGCTTGACTCATTATAAAGGCTGTGTTCCTTGAGTTTGTTGCCTACAAGTCCGAGAGTAAGCGCAGTTCCGTAAATCGGAATATTCACTCTGCCAAGTAAGAACGGAAGTCCGCCGATGTGGTCTTCGTGACCGTGAGTAAGCACAATACCTCTGATTTTGTCTTGATTCTGTTCGATATAAGTAAAATCAGGGATAACAAGGTCAACACCGAGCATATCTCCGTCAGGGAAAGCCATACCGCAGTCAACAAGAATTATATCGTTCTCGCACTCAATCATTGTAATGTTCTTGCCGATTTCGTTAAGCCCTCCAAGGAAAGCAATCTTTACAGACGGCTTGTTTTTAATCGGTTTAAACTGTTTTTGATAAGGCTTTTTGCGGTAATTCTTTGAATATTTAAAATTTTTATTACCGCCCTTAAAAGTACCTCCCTTAAAAGATTCGGATGCTCCCTTGCCCTGCGACGGCTTGTAAGAAGACCCTCCGTAATTTTTTTTACCTTTTGAGTACTTATTGTAGCAGTTGCTTTTTCTTCGATTATCGTACTTAAATTCTGTACTCACAAATTTACCTCCATATTTCTTAAAATTTATTAAAATTAACATTTCACACAATACAGGCATAAATTCCTTTTGTATGTATCAAAATATAAAGCCTGAAAATTCGTAATAAATACAAAGTTCTGATATAAAACGGTCATATCAGCAAAATGAAATATTAATTATTATATATAGTATAAATATATTTTGAATCCGTATTTAATACAGATTAAATCCTAATTGTAATCTTCTTTATTGTACCGCAAATCAAAGAGCAATGTCAAGCGTGTTAAAGAATTAAAAGACAATTTTAATATTACATTTAAGTAAACATTCCATATATTTCTATTTTAGTATGCTCAATATTTGAATTTTAAAATCATAATTACGGAAGATTTTAAAATTAAGAATTATGATTTAATAAATTCCGTAAATAATATAATTAAATTGAAAAAATAAACATAAAATATGGTTGCATTTGGTGATTTTGCGTATTATAATATAGGTTGAACATCAGCTAAGGAGAATTGCAAATGAAACAAGTTGAAATTTTTACAGACGGAGCTTGCAGCGGCAATCCGGGACCCGGTGGCTGGGGTGCGATTTTGAGATATAATGAGCACGAAAAAGAAATCTCGGGAGGAGAAGCCGTCACCACAAACAACCGTATGGAAATTAGTGCCGTAATCGGTGCGCTTTCACTCCTTAAAGAGCCTTGCAATGTAACTCTGTACAGTGATTCTCAATATGTTTGCAACGCATTAAAGCTCGGTTGGGCTAAAAAATGGAAAGCAAACGGTTGGATGCGCAACAAAAAAGAAAAAGCGCTTAATCCCGAGCTTTGGGACAAGCTGCTGTCTTTATGTGATATTCATAATGTTGATGTTGTATGGGTAAAAGGCCACGCAGGACATCCCGAAAACGAGCGCTGCGACCGTTTGGCGGTTGCCGAGGCGCACAAGTTTTCAAAAGCCTGACTGACCGATTTTTATATAGATATAGATAGGAGATTATCAAGTATGAGATATATTTATGCAGACAACTCCGCTACAACAGCTATATCGCCTACAGTGCTTGAAAAAATGATGCCTGTACTCACCGAGTACTACGGCAACCCGTCAAGCCTTTACAGAATAGGCGGTAAAGCCAAGGAAATTCTTGAAAACTCAAGAGAAAATATTGCAAAAAACCTTGGTGCTGCTAATGCTAATGAGATATACTTCACCTCAGGCGGCAGTGAATCTGACAACTGGGCATTAAAGGGCGTTTGCAGAGCCCTTAAGGCAAAAGGCAAAAAACACATTATCACTTCTAAGTTTGAGCATCACGCTATTCTTCACACATGCCAGACTCTTGAAAAAGAGGGCTTTGAGGTAACTTACCTTGATGTGTACGAAAACGGTATTGTTCACCCCGAAGATGTAGAAAACGCTATCAGAGAAGATACAGCTATTGTATCTATTATGTATGCAAACAATGAAATCGGTACTATCCAGCCAATTACCGAAATCGGAGCAATTTGCAAAAAGCACAAAGTAATTTTCCATACCGACGCTGTTCAGGCTGCCGGCTATGTAAAAATAAATGTTCAGGAGCAGAATATTGATATGCTTTCAATGACTGCTCATAAATTACACGGACCTAAGGGCATCGGACTTCTCTATGTAAGAAGAGGTATCAGATTAGAGAATTTAATTGACGGCGGTGCTCAGGAAAGAAATAAAAGAGCCGGTACAGAAAATGTTGCGGGAGTAGTAGGTCTTGACGCAGCTCTTCAGGAAGCCGTTGACACAATGGACGAAAGAAGAGAGCATCTTGAAAAATTGCGTGACAGACTTATTGACGGACTCCTCAAAATTGAGCGTTCAAGAGTAAACGGCGACAGAGTTCACCGCTTACCCGGTAATGTAAATATGTGCTTTGAGGGCATTGAAGGCGAAAGCCTGCTCTTAAGACTTGATATGAACGGAATTTCGGCGTCTTCGGGTTCAGCTTGTACTTCGGGCAGCCTTGACCCAAGCCATGTTCTTCTCGCTATCGGTCTACCTCACGAAATCGCACATGGCAGTATGCGTCTTACTTTCTCGGCAGAGCTTACAGACGAAGATGTTGACTATATGCTCGAGGTTATTCCACAGGTTGTAACATACTTAAGAAATATGTCACCTCTCTGGGAAAAAATTAAAAAGCAAGAGGCTCAAGAAGCCCTTAATAAATAAACAGGAGGCTTAGTTATGGCTTATTCAGAAAAGGTAATGGACCACTTTGCCAACCCAAGAAATGTTGGTGAAATTCCTGATGCCGACGGCATCGGTGAAGTTGGTAACTCAAAATGTGGCGACATTATGAAAATGTATATCAAAGTTAAGGACAACACTATTGTAGATGTTAAGTTCAAAACTTTTGGTTGCGGTGCAGCTATTGCTACAAGCAGTATGGCGACAGAGCTTATCAAGGGTAAATCTATTGATGAGGCTTTAAAACTTACAAACAAGGCAGTTATGGAGGCTCTTGACGGACTTCCGCCTGTAAAGGTTCACTGTTCTGTACTTGCCGAGCAGGCTATCAAGGCTGCTCTTGCAGACTACTACAAAAGAAACGGTATCGACCCAACACCTATCGTAGGTGAAATCGGCGACTGCGACGATTGTCATTGTCATTAATCAAAATTTTAGGACAGGCTTTGTGCCTGTCCTTTTTTGTTGTTTCTTTATCAAAAGTTGAGCTAAATTATAATTTAGTGATTGCTTTAACAAGCAATTATAAAAGTTTGGTCGACCTTTTCAAAGGTCGTGGGTGTGGGCAAAGCCCACAAATACTTTCCGTTTACGCAATCTAACGATCGCCAAACAGCTGGCTGTTTGGCGGCTTGAACACAACGGCGTTAGCCCTTAAATGCGATAGCAACAAGAAAGCCATTCTATATATAATGAAAGTTAATCATTTCTTTTATAAAAGGCTGTCGCCTGTTTTAACGAACTTAGTTTTAGCACGCAAACAGCGTGGCTGTTTGCGCCTGATAAATTGTTATATCGGAAGATTTTATGGGCGCTGCCCAAACCCGCAATTTTTGAAAAAATTGAGTAAACTTTTTTGCTTTTGTGAGGATAATTTAGCGTTAGCTAAATTTCAATACCCAACCGACACTCCGCTAAACAATAATTTATCTAAATGAATATTATTTTCAAAACTGAAAATAATAATATCGGTGATGAAAAATGTATAAAGATATGCCGTTAGGCTTTGTAAATGCACTTGCAAAAAATGAAAGTGCAATGCAAAAATTTGCTCAAATGGAAAAAGACGAAAAAGAAATCGTGCTTGAGAAAGCACACAATGTTTCATCCAAACAGGAAATGCAAAACCTCATCAACAGCATAGGCTCATAACTAAAGACGGTCTTTCGACCGCCTTTTTTCTTTAAAATAATTTACAAATTTGAACTGTTATCAAAGCGTTTTCGTAAAAGTTTTAAAGCCTTGGTTTCAATTCTGCTTACATACGAACGGGAAATATTCAATTTCTGTGCAATCTTTTTCTGTGTAAGCGGCTCGCTCCCGTCAAGTCCGTAGCGCATAACAATTATCATTTTTTCCCTTGGTGAAAGTTCTTCGTTAATAAACTGACTGAGCTTTTTACTGTTGAGTTGAAAATCAATCTGCTCAAGTATATTGTCATCAACCGCCATTATATCAAGCAAAGTCAGCGGATTTCCGTCCTTATCGCTGTCAATTGCTTCGTTGAGTGAAATATCCTGCGCCGTCTTTTTAGCATTACGGAAATGCATTAATATTTCATTCTCGATACATCGTGACGCATAACTTGAAAGCTTAATTTTTTTGCTTATGTCATAGGTATTTATCGCTTTTATAAGTCCGATAGTGCCGATTGACACAAGATCATCTTGTTCACTCTGATTGCCGTAATATTTTTTTATAATGTGTGCCACAAGCCTTAAATTATGTTCAACAAGAATATTTCTCGCCTCTATATCCCCTTTTGCACTCCGCACAAGATACTCGTGCTCCTCTTTTTCGGAAAGAGGTTTTGGAAAAGAGCCGTTTCCGCAGATATGAAGAATAAAAAAGCAAAGGTACTGCCCCAGAAAATTAATTAATTCAATCAAAAAATCACCCCTGACAATGCTTATAATCGGATTTATACCTAATTATAAGTATTCAGTCAGGAGTGAGATTTTGCTTGTACCCACCTAAATAT
>SKEE01002790.1_pt1 | contig 11284 bp, 10 predicted proteins | sample 4826661 | NCBI WGS metagenome assembly SKEE01 (sample SAMN11008817, study PRJNA524170) | human gut metagenome | biome: Human fecal sample; material: Feces; isolation source: fecal sample from pouch patient p20 | host: Homo sapiens | place: Israel: Tel-Aviv | collected 2016-11-14
GAAGATTGCTATAATCAGGGCAGAAAAACAGTTTGTTTCGTGTGCATTTGCAGGATTCTTAGATATTCTTAGCCAGAAAAAATCTGCGTTATGAGAAAACAGAGACACTGTCTGAGCCGCAGGCGAGTTTGGCTCTGTTTTCTCATGGTTTTAGCAGATTTTTTGTGGCTTAGAATATCTTAGAGTCCGAAACCGCACACGAAACAAACTGTTTTTCTGCCCGTCCCTCCTGAACTACCTGCCATCAGCTAATGACCTCAAACGCCCGATACAAATCCAGCCTCCCATACCCCCATCCCGGATTCGGATAATCCATCTCCTCCTCCCGTACCGCCCCCTTCTGCAAATAAAACTTCACACTGTTCCCCGAAGCAAACGGAATATTCCCCCTCACGATCGCCCACTCAAGCACCAGTGCCGCAGCCCCCGCCGTAATCGCCGCAGCCAGACTGCTCCCCGATCCGACTCCAAATCCACCATTCAAAACCGGAATGATCAGATCCACCCCCGGCGCAGCCAGATCCGGTGTCACCTGATCATTCGGAGTAAACCCTCTTCCCGCCTGAAAAAACAGACTGTTATCCCGATACTGATAAGCAGCAGCCGTAATACTCCTGCTCGAATCCCCAGGTGAAGTAACCGTCGAATACGGCGTTGACTCCAGAAAATAAGTTTCCGCCGAAATCAGCCCCTGCACCGGCAGCCACATATGAAACCGGCTCCCCGGTCCCTCCCTCTTACTCACATGAATCTTCCAGATTCCTGCTGCCGGATGAAAAAAGCGAAAATAAATCAACTGTTTCCCGGTCTGCCTCTCCATTCTAACATAATTCACCAGCACCTTCGTCTCCACAAAAATAAAATTCAGCTCCTGCGTCCCTGCCCCCAGAGAACTGCTCACATAAAGCATTTCCCCTGCCGGAGACTGAATCGAAACTGCATAATCATCCGGAGGATCTCCCCAGCACTCCATGGAAAATCCCTGCTCCCCTTCCGCGATCCGCAGCTCTGCCACATTCTGATTCCTTCCCCCGCCCAATTCTGCCGTATAATGATGCTGCGCAGCCCCTTCGTTCCCGGCCGCCACAGAAACCGAAACCTGCGAATCTTCATTGATATAATTCAAATACCTGCTCAGCTCACTGTCCCCGATATGCGCCCCCTGACTGCTTCCCAGCCCCAGACACACTGAAACCGGCATCCCCATCTCCCGGGCAGCCTTTACCGCAAAAGAAACCCCAAGCATAATATCATTCTCCTGAAACACCTGCGCCTGCGGCGGATACTGATAAAACTCACGCAGATACGATTTCGCTTCCTTCAGTTTCACTACGATAATACTCGCCTTCGGAGCAGCCCCTGAAAAATTTTCCGCAGGCACAAAATTCCCTGCTGCCAGTCCTGCAACAGCCGTTCCATGCCCCACAGTATCCAGCGAAGGCACGATCTCCAGCGGATTTTCAGACTGCAAAGCCCGGTTAATATCCTCTCTGGTAAACACTTTGCCATAGGGAACCCTCTCATCCTCATTTCCCGGAATCGTCTGATCCCAGATATACGCAATCCTGCTCACATCCCCGCTGCGAAAAACCGGATTCCTGTAATCAATCCCCGAATCGATCACCGCAACAGCCGTTCCCTCCCCCTGCAGTTTCAGATAAGGATGATTATGCAGTCCGATAATTCCCGACGCATTCAGCGCATCCACATCCATAAACGTATAACACTTCGGAAAAGACGCATACGAGTACGAATTGATCTCCAGCGGCCCAATCTCATTCAGCGGAACATACAGAATCCCAAACATCTCATTCACCGGAAGAAATTCTGAATCCGGCCTGTTTTCATAATCTCTCCAGATATTCTGTCCGTATTTCACAATAAAATCCCCGTACTGCTCATCCTGCGCCGGTGGAATAGACGGCTCAGTACGAACGCCGGGGATTTCTTCTTGTATCTGCATTTCAAAATCATCAGGTCCAAACATCATGGCACTCCTGGGATTTTATTTTTTACATCATATGTGATTCCCTTTAACTTTATACTTTTATACTTTCAGAAATATATCCTCCTGACATTCCCATTTCTTCTTCTGCCTCTTACTGTCATAACAAATGAAAACGACAGATTATCATTTTCACGGATTACTTTTGAATTTTTTTCTCCCTGCTGCCACAGTCAGCCCAATTCCAATAATCAGAATAAAGATACTGATAAACTGTGAAGTGGAAAAGATTCCCACGTTTCCTCTCTCAATATCCCCTCTGAACATCTCGATCACAAATCTCCCGATACTGTAACAGATCAGATAACATCCTGCCACCTGTCCATCCGCCTTCTTATGCTTCGCCACATACAAAAGCAGGAAGAAATGCGCAAAGTCCAGAATACTCGAATAAATCTGCGTCGGAATCAGCGGCACATGATTCGGTGCAAAAGCAGAATCCGTAAACGTGATCGCCAGCGAACCTGTTGTCTCTTTTCCGTAACAGCATCCTGCCAGAAGACATCCGATCCTTCCAAATCCCTGAGCCAGTGCGATCGACGGCATCATCAGATCAAAATACGTCAGAAACTTCAGTTTCTTTATCGTACAGTACAGCCATCCCACAAGGATGCCGCCAATAATCCCGCCATACACCACAAATCCTTCTGATCCGATGATCTCCTGCGGATTCTGAAGAAATTCTTTCCAGTTGGTGATCCAGAACAATATCTTCGCAGAAGCAAAACCACCAATGGCACACCAGACAACCAGATAAAAAATATGTTCATATGCCAGATGCAGTCTGCGCGCTCTCTGCTCTGTCACAAACCACGCTGCCAGAACCCCCATGGCGATCATAAAACCATATCCATATACGGTCAGAGGACCTATATGCAAAAGTTCATTCTTCATTCTTTACAGTCCCTTTCTTTCACAGTCTCACTTCCTGCATATTCACGGCTTCCCAGAAATGCCTTCAGCAATTTCTGATTTGCAAGATCATTCGCCTGGTTCTCATGTATGCTCTCCATATCCGCCTCGCCGCAGATATCCACACCTGCGATCACTGCCTGACACTCCTTTGCACACTCCCTCACTGTCTGTACACAGGAAAGCAGCGTATCCAGCCTCATATCCCCCTGACTCCACGTCGTCTGGGCATCCGACGGGCACAGGACATCTTTATCTATGGAAATATACAGTGAAAGTCTGCCATCCTGCTTCTCCCAGCCACATTTTTCGTTCAACGCCGTCCGGATATAATAACCGATCTCCTCATCCTCCATCTTCTGAAGCTGCTCCCTGGACAGGAAACTTACCTTCTCTTTCAGTCCCTCGTCCACCTGCTCATAAGCCGCTTCATCCGGTCCTATCAGGATCACATGGCAAAGATCTTCCAGTTCTTCCAGAGCCGCAGCGATCCATCCACCACAGGAAAGCAGACCTCCGAAAGCCGGTGGCTGCATGTCTGTGTGATTGTCAAATACCAGAAGTGCAAACGGAACTTCCATTTTCGCCAGCCACAGTCTGGTCATATAGTGGTAATTGCCGGAATCGATAAAATGGATTCCGGCAGTTGTCAGGTGCTTTGTTTTTTTGTTGATCTCTGCAATAGCTTCTTCGTCACAGTAACAGTTTGTTCCGGGAATATCCTGAAGCTCCATCCAGAATATTCCCTTTCCTTCCATATTTTCTCCCGTATTTTCTTCTTTATCTTTCCGGAAATCTTTTCCTTTCCAAAAATCTCCTTTATAAAAATCTTCTTCTTTATAAATTCCCGAAAAGTTCATTATGATAATCGGAGTCTGATTTTTCATTTTTGTTTCAATCCTTCCATTCTTCCAGAGGTTCCTCATGATTTTTCAGCATTTCCTGAATTTCTCTGTTTGGACTCTCCATTTCAGCCGTATCCTCTGACCATTTGTCTCTGGGTTTCAGAATGCTGTCCGCATCCGCAGCCTCTGCTGTTTTCTCTGTCTCCAGTTCCAGGTCGCCCGTGGCAAATTTCGGAGGAAATTCGGAAGAAACATCTGCTGTTTTTTCCGGCAGCTTACTATCTTCTTCGATTACATTACTTTCATTGTCTGTCAGCTCTGTATCTGCACAATTTGAAACTGCATGATTTGAAGCTATATTATTTGAATCTGCGCTGTTTGCATCTGTACTGTTTGGCATTGTACCATTTACATCTGTACTGTCTGATCCTGTATTCTCCTCAGCGTTTTCTGCCTTCTTTCTTTTTTTCAGGCTTATTTTTTTCTTTGCCCGTCCGTTCTCTGCGGTGTTCTGCTCTATTGTATCATTTATAACAACGGCAGCTTCTTTTTTCTCTGTTTCCGTCTTCTCTTCTTCCTTCTCTTTCTCCTGCTGGCGGCGTTTTTCCGCTTTTCTGAGCCCAACTTTCAGCATGATCAGAAATACCAGATCAACAGCTCCGTTCACCGTAAGGATGCATCCACAGAACAGAATCATCTTTGTCACAGAAATAAACGGATAAAACATCACAGCGATTCCCAGCAGAATAAAAATCAGGCTTCCGATCAGGAATATCTTCCACATTCCCAGCTCTGCTTTTCTCAGCCTGTGAGTCCCTTTCAGTTTCCAGAAACTGTCCACCAGAACAAACGCACCCAGCAGGTACGGCAGAATCTTAATCACGATCTGCGGAGTAAAAAACAAAAATACTCCTAGCACCATCGTAATCACTCCCGTAAAAAGATCCAGAATCGTTGATTTCTCTTTCTCAGCCACATAAATTCCAACATGATACACACCTGCCGCGATCATGATCAGCCCGAAGATCACTTTGCAGATAATATTGACTGTCTGGTCAGGAATCAGAAGCAGACACAGCCCCAGTGCAATATAAAAGATGGATGATACGATCTCACCTTTCAAGATATTTGAGATTTTTCTTCCCATAATTCTCCTCCTGTACGTTTCCGTTATTTTTTACTTTATTCTCTGTAACAGAAGTATACCCTCTTTCGCTCCGCCCGTCCACATACAACCGTGTCAGTTTGTGTAAATTTTGTGAATTTTTCCTTGAAGTTTTCCCCCCTCGTATTATAATGAATGAGAATACATTATAATATGAAATTTTTCAGCAGACTGCCATCCGGAATGTCTGTATGAATATTTTTCAGGAAGGATTTATTTTGAAACGTAAACAAAAGAACAAAGTTTTTATTCTCATCCCTGCCGGGGTTGTCCTTGCCGGTGTAATCGGCGGATTGATATTCTGGGGCACCCATCATTCCGGGGATGATTCTGTCTGTCAGGAAACTGTCGCAAAACTGGAAACTCTGCAAAATGCTGACATTTCAGCGACAGAACAACAGATTCAGGAACTGACGCAGAAGGACTCCGGAACTTCCGCCACAGATGGTTCCGAAGATCCCACTGGCGGCACCGTTCTCAGCGATGTGGAAATCCGCCAGGTATTTTCCGGAAGTGTGATCCTCGGCGATTCTATTACAGAGTCCATCGTAGAATATGGATATCTTGACACAGATGTAGTAGTCAGTAAACGTGGACTCAATGTAGGTGCTGCCGATGAACAGATCGATACTGCCATCGGGCTGAATCCCAGCCATGTATTTATGGCATTTGGTTCCAATGATCTGGAAATCTACGGTTCCAATACTTCTGAATTTATCAGTGCTTATCGGACACAGATACAGAAAATACAGGATGCCCTTCCGGATGTTCCGATTTACATCAACTGTATCCTGCCCATCACAGATGACGCGATTGCAGCTACTCCGGACCTTGCCTATTATCCGCAGTATAACGAGGGTCTGCAGAGTCTCTGCACGGAAATGGGCTGTACCTATATTGACAATGCTTCTATTGTAGAAAGCAGTTCCGAAAACCTGTATGAGCCGGACGGAGAACACGTCATTAAAGATTATTATCCGAAATGGCTTACCCATATGGCACAGGCAGCGGGGTTACATTCATGAAAAAAACAGCTAAAACAGATAAACATTTTTTCATAAAAGGTGCCATGGTTCTTTTCCTTGTGATCTACCTTGGTACACTGTACAATTCTGACAATGCCAGGAATGTACCTGTAGAACAGATCGCACAGGTTCTGGAGCAGGATCAGAATATTACTTCTTTAAATCAGGAAGGACGAACGGATCTGAAACATTATTATCAGACGGATGACCGCGATCTGGACGGATACTTTTTTTACAAAGCAGCCTCTCCTATGGCTGTAGAAGAAATCTGCATCATGAAGGCCCGGAATCACGGTCAGGCTGATTCCCTTCTGAAAAATGCCCAGGCTCATCTTTCCAGCCAGAAACAGGTTTTTGAGGGCTATGGCACAGATCAGATGGCACTTTTAAATAATGCAGCCGTAGGTAAAAAAGGAAATTACGTTTATTATATGTGCGGAGCCGATGCACAGAGCTGGCGCTCGGCATTCCTTGACCTGATATAGCCCGGACATAACAGCAGTGATCTGCTTATAAGCTGGCAGTAAAGCGGTTGTTTTTATCCGCTTCATCTGCCATACATACAGATTGGAGAACATTTTATGGTATTTAACAGTATCTTTTTTATTTTCTGCTTCCTTCCGGTTTTTATGCTGGTCTATTATCTGGTTCCGGGGAAGCTTCGCAATCTTATTCTTTTTCTGGGCAGCCTTATTTTTTATGCCTGGGGAGAACCGGTCTATGTGGTTCTCATGCTGTTTTCCAGTGTCTTTAATTATTATATGGGGACAGAACTGGAACGGCTTTATGACAATGACAGGAAACAGAAACACAACCTGATCTTTGCGATTCTCGTAAATCTTGGAATCCTGGTATTTTTCAAATATTATGGATTTCTGCTCAATACGATCGGAGGAATCGCAGGAATTGAAATCCCGCATCCGGAACTCTCGCTTCCTATCGGGCTTTCCTTCTACACGTTCCGTAACCTGTCCTACCTGTTCGATATTTATATGAGCAAAATATACGCACAGCGCAGTTTTCTTACCTTTGCCGTATACAGCACCATGTTTCCCTATACCTCCGCCGGACCGATCGTCCGCTATGCTGATATCGAGGAACAGTTAAACCGCCGCTCAGTCAATATCACCCGTTTCGGGATCGGAGCGGAATTTTTCATCAAAGGTCTGGCAAAAAAGGTTCTGCTCGCAGACAACCTTTCTGCTCTGTATTCAGGAATCTGCGGAAATCCTTCCATGTCTGTGCTGACTGCATGGATCGGTATTTTTGCTTACACCATGCAGATTTATTTTGACTTCAGCGGTTATTCCGACATGGCGATCGGACTGGGACGTATGCTGGGATTTGAATTTAAGAAAAACTTTGATTATCCCTATATTTCCACCAGTGTATCCGAATTCTGGAGACGCTGGCATATCTCTCTTGGAAGCTGGTTCCGGGATTATATCTACATTCCACTCGGTGGAAACCGTGTTTCTACGCTCAGACATATCCGAAATATCCTCATCGTATGGGCACTGACCGGACTCTGGCATGGAGCAAGCTGGAACTTCGTGCTCTGGGGTGTTTATTACGGACTCTTCCTGCTGCTTGAGAAGTTTGTACTGGCCAATGTACTGGAGCATCTTCCCGGCTGGCTTCGCACTGCCTATACCATGCTGGCAGTTATGATCGGATGGGTATTTTTCAGCCAGACAGATTTCGGAGCGCTTGGACATTACCTTGGAACTTTGTTTGGAATCGGTGCCAGGGGATTTGCAGACAGCACAGCTCTTTACTATCTGAAAACAGGACTGGTGCTCTTTCTCATCAGTATCTTTGCCAGCAGGCCCGGACTTTACCGTTGGTTCAGACGCCTGATCCAGCGCAGACCGATGACTGCTGTAGTTCTCAATCTGCTCCTGCTGGCGTTGTCCGTCGCATATATGGTTTATAATTCTTATACTCCTTTTTTATATGCAAAATTCTGACCACGCAGAAATCTGACCCGGTCATCTGCTCCGCCGCAAATGTTATTGTATTTCAGAAAGGTAGCAATTAAAAAACAATGAAAATAAAAAAATCACAAAGAAATTCCCGGTTTTTCTTTCACCGGATGGGACTTATTTTTTTCTTTCTCCCCCTCCTTATCCTGGTACTTGGCATTGTACTTCCGGACCGCGGATTTTCGGAAAAAGAAAACAGGGTGCTGGCTTCTGCACCCGGTCTGAAGCTGAATCAGCTCACTTCAGGTGGATTTGAAAAACAGTTCGAGACTTACGAAAACGATCAGTTTCCTCTCCGCGATCTCTGGATCACTCTGAAGGCCAGTGCAGACCGTCTGATGGGAAAAGTAGAAGAAAACGGTGTTCTTCTTGGAAAAAACGGTTATCTGATGGAAGAATTCAAATCTCCTGTTCAGACACAGTATGATTCTACAGTTAAGGCAATGACAGACTTCGCACAGAGACATTCTGAACTGAAGCAGTATGCCCTGATCGCACCGAATTCTGTCAATATTTTAAAAGATAAACTTCCGGCTTTTGCTCCCGTCACAGATCAGAACCTCTGGCTGGACGACCTGAAAGATTCCCTGACTGCTGCGGGTGTTACATTTATTGATGTCCGTGCCACTTTCCAGGATCATAAAATGGAAGATCTTTATTACCATACGGATCATCACTGGACGACCCAGGGTGCCTATTATGCTTACCTCCAGGCAGCAAAGGAAATGGAAATCGATACTTCCTCCGACGCCTTTGTCAAATCACCTGTAACCCGTTCTTTTCAGGGAACTCTCTCTGCCAAAAGCGGGTTCCGCTCCGGCGAAAAAGATGAAATTGATGTGTTCCTTCCAGATGGTGACAATACGCTTTCTTCCGTTGTCAATTATGTAGATGAGCAGAAAAAATCCGCCAGTTTCTATGACACGGAAAAGTTAAAAAGCCGTGATAAATATGCCCTGTTTTTCGGTGGAAATCATGCAAAAGTAAAGATCAGCACCCCCGTGGAAACAAATCATACGCTTCTGGTGCTGAAGGACTCCTACGCCAACAGTTTCGTTCCTTTTCTCACGCAGCATTACCGCAGGATCATTATGGTAGATCCCCGCTATTACTACGGAAATCTGGAAGAACTGATGCAGGCTGAAAATGTTGATGAAGTTCTGTATCTGTATAATGCCAATACCTTCTTCTCAGATACCTCACTGGAACTGGCTCTCTCATCCGAATCAGATAATGCTTCCTGAAAACGCAGGCAGTCAGTCATTCCTCTGAACAGGAAAGAATCCTGCCTGAAGGCTTCTCCACCTGCGGCAGGTTACTTTCATGACATAAAGAAAATCCCCGCCCGCCTTCCATGCCGCGGAAACATGGAAAGCGTGACGGGGATTCTCTTTTACACACACATTTTTCAATAAAAAAACAGGTAATACGGCTGGCCTTCATGGGGTCTGCTCTTTCTTTGTTGCCCCATTCCTGAGCTTTCCGCGTTTTGGGAACCAGTGGTTACCTTTCGAAATGTATTATAACAATTTTTTTACTGCTGTTCGTTTTCATGCAAAATCTTCAACTTTTTTTGCAAAAAACTCAACAAACGGAAGAATTTTTACTCTTCCTCATCATCAAAATGATTTTTAAAGTAACTGTAATAGGTATCTGCCATTTCCTTTCTTCCTCTCACACGGATTGGAATGATCTCACCATTTGACAGTATAAAATCATCCTTTACATCTGTGATAAAATCCATATTTACCAGATAACTCTGGTGGCAGTGAAGAAAACGGTTCTCGTTGATTCTTTTCTCCAGCTCTACCAGTTTATCCACCGTGACAATTTCAGAGCCATCCGACAGATGAAGCGTAACATTATGCCTGTCACTTTCTATGTACATGATCTCATCTGTGTAAGGATAGCGATACTGTCGTTTACTCTTGATCGCCACTCTTCGTTTCATATCTGTTTTCAGGATACGATTGATCAGTGTTTTCAGTTTTTCCTCGGAAAAAGGTTTCAGCAGGTAACCGGATGCCTGTACTTCATAACTTTCAATCGCATAATCCGGTGATGCTGTAAGAAATACAATTGGTACATTACACGAAATCTCTCTCAGCTTTCTCGCCGTTTCCATACCGTTCAGTTTCTTCATATAAATATCCAGAAAAAGAAGCTCCATGTCCAGATATCCTTCTTCTACATCTGCAATCAATCCCTCACCGGAATCATATTCAATAATGGAAACTTCTCTGTGAATTTCATCAAAATATTCGGTTAAGATTTCCTTCATAAGAGTTCGTTCAATTTCCACATCATCACAGATGACAATTCTCTGCATTTACGTCCTTCCTTTCTATAGCACGTCCACAAAATCTCAGATCAGTTACAGTATTTCAAAAAATATTACAATTTCAAAACAAAACAGTCTTTTGTATTATATCGAATCGTTTTCCTGAAAACAAGTGTTTTTTCTCTGTCTTTTCTTTTTTATCTGGTAAATTCACTGTGAATGTCAAATCCGTGATCCATCGGCCCGCTTCCTTTTCCCAGATCCAGCATTGCCGCAAGTGCGCCGGAAATATATTTCTTGGCACGTTCTACTGCTGACTCCAGTTCATACCCCTTCGCAAGATTGGAAGCAATGGCACTGGATAACGTGCATCCGGTTCCGTGCGTATTCGGGTTGTTGATCCGCTCTCCCCGAAACCATCGATATCCGCCTTCTTTCCATAAAAGATCATTGGCATCATTCAGCTGATGTCCCCCCTTGCAGAGCACTGCGCAGTGATAAGTTTCCCCGATCAGTGCAGCAGCCTTGATCATGTCTTCCGACGTAACAATCTTCCTGCCGGACAGCACCTCTGCTTCCGGAATATTTGGGGTCACAAGCGCTGCCATGGGAAGCAGGCTGTTTTTAAGCACTTCAACCGCTTCTTCACTGATCAGCCTTGCTCCGCTTGTAGCGATCATAACCGGATCGACCACAATATTGCGGGCTTTATATTCCTGAAGTTTTTCTGCGATCACATGAAGCAGGGCACCGGAAGAAACCATTCCGATCTTTACTGCATCCGGATAAATATCTGTAAAAATATTGTCCAGTTCTTCAGCCAGAAACTCCGGCGTCACCTCCATAATAGCAGTCACACCAGTGGTGTTCTGCGCTGTCAGCGCTGTGACCGCACTCATGGCATATACCCCGTTACTGATCATTGTCTTAATATCCGCCTGGATTCCCGCGCCCCCGCTGGAATCACTTCCTGCTATTGTCAATGCTGGATCTGGGAAAAGGAAGCGGGCCGATGGATCACGGATTTGACATTCACAGTGAATTTACCAGATAAAAAAGAAAAGAC
>SKEE01002798.1_pt1 | contig 11261 bp, 8 predicted proteins | sample 4826661 | NCBI WGS metagenome assembly SKEE01 (sample SAMN11008817, study PRJNA524170) | human gut metagenome | biome: Human fecal sample; material: Feces; isolation source: fecal sample from pouch patient p20 | host: Homo sapiens | place: Israel: Tel-Aviv | collected 2016-11-14
AATGGGTAGTTGTTCCAAAGGAACAATAGGTTGTTTGGTCATTTAGGTATCCCCCAGTATTCTTAGTTTCTACAGTATAGCAGAATTACTGGAAAAGAGGATAGGTACCTTGTTATTGGGCGCTTACGTTTTATATAGGGCAGATTGATCTGTAAAAATAATTCATATTATGACATAGCTTTGTTATCAAATAACTATATTATTTGAATGTTTCTTTATAGAATCTTTATGTTGTGGCTTTTCTATTAATTCCGTTTTAATAATGCTGGTGTTACAATTATAAAACAAGGAGGAGTTATAAAAATGACTGTGATAATCAGTATAATCGGTCTATGTGCTGTGGCACTACTAAGTTATTATGTGTACATTCTCATGAAAGGAGATTCACAATAATGAGCTCAGTATTTCAATACATATTTTATCTAGCTATAGTAGTAATTCTTGCAATTCCGCTTGGAACCTATATTAAAAAAGTGATGAATGGCGAGAGGACCTTTTTGTCCAAAATTTTAACGCCTTGTGAAAATGCGGTATATAAATTATTGCGTTTAAATAAAGAAGAACAGATGAATTGGAAAAAATATGCTATTTCAGTATTTGTTTTTTCAGGAATAGGTTTTATTTTCTTATTTCTTTTACAACTTTTACAAGGTATTCTTCCAGGAAATCCCCAAGGCCTCTCAGGAGTAAAATGGGATTTAGCATTTAATACTGCAATAAGCTTTATTACGAATACAAACTGGCAAGCTTATAGTGGAGAATCTACAATGAGCTATTTGACACAATCTATCGGATTAACAGTTCAGAACTTTGTGTCAGCTGCTACTGGTATTGCTGTATTATTTGCTCTAATTCGTGGATTTAAAAAAGTGAAATCTGATGGATTAGGAAACTTTTGGGTAGACATTACAAGAATTATTATTCATATTTTAATTCCGCTTAACTTGGTCATCTCTTTATTGCTTGTTAGTGGTGGTGTGATTCAGAATTGGAAAAGCGCTGAAACAGTTTCTCTTGTTGAACCTATTGCAGTTAGCTCGAGAGGAGAAATCATTGAAAATGCTCAAATTGACTTATCTGATAATACTGTAACTGTTGACGGTCATGTTGTTAAGGATGCTCAAATTGTAAAAGAGCAGTTTGTACCAATGGGGCCAGCTGCAAGTCAGATAGCAATTAAGCAAACTGGGACAAATGGTGGTGGTTATACAGGAGTAAACTCAGCACATCCACTTGAAAACCCTAATGCTTTCACTAATCTCATAGAGATGATTTCTATATTGTTAATTCCTACCGCGCTTTGTTTTACATTTGGAAAAGCAGTAGGAAATAAAAAACAAGGTATTGCAATCTTTATGGCAATGTTTATCTGTCTTGTTTTAGCACTTGCTTCTATTGCAGTTAGTGAACAATTTGGAACAACTCAATTATCGCAAAATGGAGCGGTTAATCTTTCCATGACAAATCAATCAGGAGGTAATATGGAAGGAAAAGAAACACGCTTTGGTATTGCTTCTTCAGCTACTTGGGCAGCATTTACAACAGCTGCTTCTAACGGCTCTGTTAATTCTATGCATGATAGTTATACACCTCTCGGAGGTATGGTAACAATGCTATTGATACAACTTGGAGAGGTTGTATTTGGGGGTGTTGGTTGTGGACTTTACGGAATGCTTGCATTTGCTATTCTGACCGTATTTATTGCAGGTCTTATGGTAGGTAGGACACCAGAGCTGTTAGGTAAGAAGATTGAACCTTATGAAATGAAGTGGTCAGTGATGGTTTGTCTTGCAACGCCTATTGCTATTTTGGTAGGGAGTGGTATTGCTGCTATAGTACCAAATGTGGTAAATAGCTTAAATAATAGTGGTGCTCACGGTTTTTCAGAACTTTTGTATGCTTTCTCATCTGCAGGTGGTAATAATGGCTCTGCATTTGCAGGCTTTGATGCTAATACACCGTTTTTGAATATCACTCTTGGATTGGTTATGTTATTTGCTAGATTTCTCCCTATTATTGGGACACTTGCGATTGCAGGAAGTTTAGCAAGTAAAAAGAAAATTGCAACAACTGCAGGCACACTTTCTACAACAAATAGTACGTTTGTCTTCTTACTGATTGTCATTATTTTGTTAGTTGGAGCACTGAGCTTTTTACCAGCCTTGGCGCTTGGTCCATTGGCAGAATTTTTTCAGTAATAATATTTAAGGAGATCCTAACATGTCATCAAAAGTAAAAGGTACTTTTTCTGATAAAAAAATGATTGGTAAAGCTATAAAAGATTCATTTATAAAACTAAATCCAAAAACACAAGTTCAAAATCCTGTTATGCTTTTAGTTTATATTTCTGCAATCTTAACAACTATACTTTGGGCAGTATCTTTGTTTGGATTAAAGGATGCTTCTAGTGGCTATACACTTGCAATCACAATTATTCTTTGGTTTACTTGTATTTTTGCAAATTTTGCAGAAGCTATTGCAGAAGGCCGTGGTAAAGCTCAATCTGACTCATTACGTGCAGCTAAAAAAGATGTCGAAGCACATAAAATTCCGTCGCTAGACAAGAAAGACCAAATTACCCCTGTATCATCTGTTAGTTTAAAAAAAGGTGATTTCGTTATCGTAAAAGCAGGAGAGCAAATACCTGGAGATGGTGAAGTTGAAGAGGGGGCAGCATCTGTAGATGAGAGTGCCATTACTGGTGAATCTGCTCCTGTTATTCGTGAGGCAGGTGGTGATAGAAGTGCTGTTACTGGTGGTACCACAGTTCTATCAGACTGGATTGTAGTTAGAATCACAAGTGAGGCTGGGGAAAGTTTTCTGGATAAGATGATTGCTATGGTTGAAGGTGCTGCTAGAAAGAAAACACCTAACGAGATTGCCTTACAAATTTTTCTTATTGCACTTTCTATTATTTTTATTCTTGTTACCATGTCTTTATATACTTATTCAGTCTTTTCAGCAAAACAGGCAGGGATTAGTAATACAATTTCCATTACGACATTGGTAGCATTGCTTGTTTGCTTAGCACCAACAACTATTGGAGCTTTACTTTCTGCTATAGGAATTGCTGGAATGAGTCGTTTAAATCAAGCCAATGTGTTAGCTATGAGTGGTAGAGCCATTGAGGCAGCTGGAGATGTTGACATTTTAATGTTAGATAAAACTGGTACTATTACCTTAGGTAATCGTCAAGCTCATGCATTTATACCCGTAGATGGAGTAAGTGAAGTTGAACTTGCTGATGCGGCTCAATTATCATCACTAGCTGATGAAACACCAGAAGGTCGAAGTGTTGTTATTTTAGCAAAAGAAAAATTTGGAATTCGTGCACGCGATCTTTCTGATAAAAACATGGAATTCATTCCTTTTACTGCTAAAACACGTATGAGCGGTGTTGATTATGATGACAATGAGATTAGAAAAGGTGCTGCTGAGACAATGCAACAATATGTCACACAGGCAGGAGGTATTTATTCTTCTGAATGTGACCATGTTGTACAAGATATTGCTAAACAGGGAGGCACACCGTTAGTAGTTTCAAAAAATCATAAAATTTTAGGTGTTATTCATTTAAAAGATATTATCAAACAAGGGGTTCAAGAGAAATTTTCTGATTTACGTAAAATGGGAATTAAAACCATAATGATTACTGGAGATAACCCAGTGACAGCCGCTGCCATCGCTGCCGAAGCTGGGGTGGACGATTTTCTTGCAGAAGCAACTCCAGAAGCAAAACTTCAGATGATTCGTGATTTTCAATCTAAAGGACACTTAGTTGCCATGACTGGAGATGGTACAAATGATGCTCCGGCTCTAGCGCAAGCGGATGTGGCTGTTGCTATGAATACTGGAACTCAAGCAGCAAAAGAAGCTGGTAATATGGTAGATTTGGACTCATCTCCTACAAAATTAATTGATATTGTTCGTATTGGAAAACAGCTCTTAATGACCAGAGGGAGCCTTACAACTTTTTCTATAGCTAATGATGTTGCAAAATATTTTGCAATTATCCCAGCATTGTTTGTAGGACTTTATCCTGGTTTATCCGAGTTAAACATTATGCACCTACATTCATCACAAAGCGCTGTTTTATCTGCGATTATTTATAATGCATTGATTATTATTGCATTAATTCCATTGGCATTAAAAGGTGTTAAATATCGTGAAGTTCCAGCTGGAAAGCTTCTATCTCGAAATTTACTCATTTACGGTTTAGGTGGTCTAATAACACCGTTTATCTGTGTGAAATTAATTGATATGTTTTTAGTTTTCTTTGTTTTGAGATAACAAGTCTAGTGGTAAAAAATCAAGAGAGGTTTTGTAATGAAAACATTAAAAAATACATTTCCAAAAGCACTGATGATTTTCGCTATTTTTACAGTACTTTGTGGAGTTGTTTATACAGGAGTTGTAACGGGTGCAGCACAACTTCTTTTTCCAGATAAAGCTGATGGATCTATTATTACGGTTAATGGGAAAAAATATGGTAGTGAATTGCTAGGACAGCAATATACTGATGATGCGCATATGTGGGGACGTATTATGAATGTTGACGTTTCTACTTATAAAGATAAAAATGGTAAAATATTAATGTATGCTGAGCCTTCTAACTTAAGTCCTTCAAGTGATAAATATCAAAAATTGCTAAGTGAACGCATATCCAAATTGCGTATGCATAATCCAGATATGAATGAAGAAACCATTCCCGTTGATCTAGTGACAAGCTCAGGTAGTGGCTTAGATCCTGACATTTCTCCTGCAGCAGCAGAATATCAAGTCGCGAGAATTGCCAAGGCAAATAATATATCTGAACAGAGTGTTAGAAAAATTATAAAGAAGTGCACTAAGGGTAGATTTTTAGGGATTTTTGGTGAGAAAACAGTTAATGTCTTGAAAGTTAATTTGATGTTGGATGGTATTATATAAATATCATATTGTGATGCATTACCATAGTTAACTTAGATATAAGTTCCTCAATCATTTGCCAAGGCAATCAAAAGCAAATCTGATTGTTTTTGTGACTGTTTATTAAAGTGTTCTCTACTGCATAGGAGAATAAGGGGGGACGCAGTGAGCAATTGGTAAGTATTTAAAAATTATTGCAAATCGATTAGACTTTGCAAGATAGTAAAATTGACTTTGTATATCGCTTTTCGTCTCTTGGTTACTCTTATTCCAAGATTATGATATACAAAGTTTTTTTGATGAGTCGATTTAGGAGGATAATGTTTGGTTTAATGAATACCTCCTAGAGTTAGGATAAGTTGGAAACGGTAACTAGTTTGTGTTACAATCTTTATGTAATATTAAAGTCTGTCTCGAAAACATGTGCTGAACTTTCTCTGCTTTCATTTATAACATTCTTGGAGGTATTTAATGGATCAAAATAGAAAAAATCCAGATCAGTTATTAGAGATTATTCGTCAAGAGGAAAACAAACAAAAAAGAGGAAAACTTAAAATATTTTTTGGCTATGCAGCTGGCGTTGGTAAAACTTATGCGATGTTAACTGCAGCCCATGAGGCTCAGAATAGAGGAGTTGATGTAGTTGCTGGATATATTGAACCTCACGCTCGTCCGAAAACCGCAGCCCTTCTGGATGGTTTAGAGATGCTTCCACAGTTAGATATTGTTTATAATGGGATTCAATTGCATGAATTTAATTTGGATGCGGCGATTGCACGAGCTCCTGAATTAATTTTGGTAGATGAGCTTGCTCATACTAATGCTGAAGGTTGCCGTCATGTAAAGAGATATCAAGATATTGAAGAGCTTTTAAAAGCAGGGATAGATGTTTACACGACAGTTAATGTCCAACATATTGAAAGCTTAAATGATATGGTTGCTTCTGTCACGGAGGTACTCGTAAGGGAGCGTATTCCAGATTCAGTGTTTGATAATGCTAATCAGGTTGAGTTAGTAGACATTGAACCGCAAGACTTAATTGAGCGTTTGAATGCTGGTGCCATTTATCAAGAGTCGCAAGCTAAACGAGCAGTTGATAATTTTTTTACTGTAGATAATTTAACAGCACTTAGAGGTATTGCATTGCGTCGTTGTGCCCAACGTGTTGAGATTCTTTCAGAGAATGCGCGCATTAAGAATCATGGTGATTATTATATCGATGAACACATACTTGTCTGTTTATCCTCATCTCCTTCGAGCACTAAAATTATTCGAACAGCGGCTAGGATGGCAAAAGCTTTTAAAGGAAGGTTTACAGCTTTATTTGTTGAGACAGCTGACCTTTCTACAATGGATGACAAAAATAAGGAGCGTTTATATGCTAACTTACGACTAGCAGAGCAGCTTGGTGCTCAGGTTGAGACAGTTCGTGGAGAAGATGTTCCTTTTCAAATTGCGGAGTTTGCGAGAGTATTTGGAGTGTCTAAACTTGTTATTGGACGAAGTTCAGCAACTAGACCACACTTTTTCAAGAAACCAACACTAACAGAAAAATTGGTAGAAATGGCCCCGAATTTGGATATTTATATTATTCCTGATACGTTGCCATCGGTTTCTGTTTATCGAGCACGAAAAGTACAGAAAAAGAAAAACATCATTTGGTCAACTACTGATATTCTAAAATGTCTTGTCATTTTAATCATATCTAGTTTAATTGGATACACTTTCCGTAATTTAGGATTTGATGAGGCTAATATTATTACAGTCTATGTGCTGGGTGTCTTAATTACTGCAGTGGTGACAACACATCAGATATATAGTTTAATATCTTCGGTAGTTAGTGTTCTTGTCTTTAATTTTATTTTTACTAAGCCTCAATTTACTTTTCAAGCCTATGATCAGGGATATCCAGTAACTTTTCTCATAATGTTTTTTGCTGCTTTTTTAACAGGATCCTTGGCAAATCGTTTAGAAAGACATGCAAAACAAGCTACACGTGATGCTTATCGTATGAAAGTTTTATTTGATACAAATCATCTCTTACAAAAAGCGAAAAGTCGGCAAGATATTATATCTGCTACTTCAAATCAGATTGTCAAGCTCTTAGGTAAAGACGTTGTTTTTTATTTGGCAAAAAAGGAAACGCTGGGTGAGCCCTATATTTTTTCAGCTACGAAAGATTTGCTAAATAACGGCTATACTAGTAGCAATGAAAAAGCAGTCGCAGAGTGGGTGTTTAAAAACAATAAAGCTGCTGGTTCAACGACTGATACGCTCCCAAATGCGAAGTGTTTATATTTAGCGATTCGAGTTAATAATAACGTGTATGGTGTAGTAGGAATAGTTATTGATGAGCAGCCTCTTGACTCATTTGAAAAAAGTATTCTTTTATCCATTATTGGAGAGTGTGCATTAGCCTTGGAAAATGAAAAGAATGCTTATGAGAAAGAAAAAGTAGCTATTCTTGCTAAAAATGAGCAATTACGTGCTAACTTACTACGTGCTATTTCTCATGATTTACGTACACCACTGACTTCTATATCAGGAAATGCTAGTAATCTTCTTTCAAATGGCGATTCCTTTGATGAAGCGACTAAAAAGCAGATGTACACAGATATCTATGATGATTCTATGTGGCTTATCAATCTTGTCGAAAATCTATTAGCTGTGACAAGGATTGAAGAAAATAATGTAAATTTACGCATTATAGATGATTTAGTTGATGATGTTGTATCAGAAGCATTACGCCATGTGAATCGAAAAAGCGTGGAACATCATATTGAAGTGAAGCATAAAGATGAGTTTCTTATTGCTAAAATGGATGCCCGACTAATTGTTCAAGTCATAATTAATATCGTTGATAATGCTATAAAGTACACACCTCAAGGATCACATATCCTTATTCAAACAGAACGACAAGGTAATAAAGCAGTTATTTCCATATCAGATGATGGTGAGGGGATGTCTGATGAGGTGAAGGAGCGAGTCTTTGATATGTTCTATAGCGGGATCAACAAAGTTGTTGATAGTCATAGAAGTTTAGGGTTAGGTTTGGCTTTATGTAAATCAATTATCAATGCCCATGGAGGAGAGATTAGTGTTTCAGATAATATTCCTCAGGGGTCAATATTCACATTCACTTTACCTATAGGAGGACAAATACATGAATAAAACACTTGTTCTATTAGTAGAAGATGATTCATCGGTAAGGAATCTGATGACGACAACCTTAAAAGCACATGGTTATCGTTATTTAACTGCACCTAATGGTGATGCAGCAATATTGGAAGCATCTTCACATAATCCAGATATTGTGTTACTTGATTTAGGGTTACCAGATATGGATGGTGTTGAGGTAATTAAAAAAATTCGTTCCTGGTCAAGTATGCCCATTATCGTTATTAGTGCACGAAGTGAAGATACCGACAAGATTGATGCACTAGATGCAGGTGCAGATGACTATTTAACTAAACCGTTTTCTGTTGAGGAACTGTTAGCACGTTTGCGAGTAACGCAAAGAAGGTTAACGATGATGCAGAGATTTCCTCCTACAGAAGCTTCTGTTTTTATAAATGGAGAACTACGAATTGATTATGCAGCAGGGTGCGCCTATATTAATAGTGAAGAATTGCATTTAACACCTATTGAATACAAATTACTTTGTTTATTATCGAAAAATACAGGAAAAGTTCTGACGCATACCTATATTACACAAAACATATGGGGTAGTAACTGGGATAATGATATTGCCTCTTTGCGAGTATTTATGGCAACTCTGAGAAAAAAAATAGAAAAAGAACCGAATTCTCCTCAATACATTCAAACTCACATAGGAGTTGGTTATCGCATGTTAAGAGTAGAGTAGCTTGAGGAAGTCTCTTACTCTGTGTTAAGAGAGGTAATCGTATAATGATTCAGTTTTGAGATAATAAGAAGTATGCGATACTTGGTGTTTTATAACCCGAATCAGTGATGAGATAGTATAGCTTTAACTCTTTGACTTGGAAGAAGTTCAGAACTGACAAAAATAGGAGAATACAAGGGAAAAGATAAAGGAGCTCTCCCCTACCTCCAATCTCAAAATATTCGGTACTTAATGGGTTATCCAATTCTTCCAATTAGCTATGTCAAGACGAGAACACCCAATTATAAATGAGCGTCAACAGTTGAATACAAAATGATAATCGAATTTCTTTATTTGTAGCTCAAAAAGGAAAATGTGATGTCACAGATCAGGAATTGGATATGGATGATATTCATCGCCTGATTCATGCAACAAATGAGAAGATTATCAAAAATTTCTTTCAGCTTTTGAATTTGAGTAATACAGGACTGACCAAATTAAATCAGTTACGTGAACTTGTAGGAACTTCACCACTTTTGAAAAAAATTTGAACTCAGAATAATAATGTTAATCATATCATCAATATAGCACGATAAAGCAAAATTATGATAATACACTATTGATGGAGCGCTGTGTGCAGTGAAAGTCGCATGCACGGTGTGAAGTGAGGGAAAAATGGAGATAGTATCAAAGTTTTACCTATCGCTATAGAAAGCTTACTCGGATGGCTCTTTCCTTATCTCCGAAACCAACTATAATGGCAATCCAAACTACATCTTCCGCAGATTATCTGGAGTAGTAGCCTGGTTTTTGCTTATACGACGAAATAAAAAAAGGTATACTAACAAAACTCAATAATGCTAGGACATCCTTTTGATTTATCTTGGATTATTTCAAAACAATATGCTAATATTATAGTAAATATTTAGCATATTATTTTGGATGATGGTGTGTGTTTCTAAAGTTAGCAGTGATGGAGTTTTAAAAGTACTAGATTATTTTGAAGTGAAGGTAAAAGAAGCAGTGTTTGCAGGCGATTCAGATGCAGATATAATTTCTGCCAAGGATGGTTTGTGGTCAATCTGTTGGTGTAAATTGGTACAGAAAAAGGCATTTTAAAAGTATTCCAGATATTATATCCGAAAGTCCATCAGATTTGATAAATCAAGAACTTTTAGAAAGGAGAGTATTATGTATTTGAAAGCGCTTATTTTTGATATGGATGGGGTAATAGTTGACACGGAGTATCAAGATTTTTCGATACAAAAAGAATTCATAAAACTTTTTAATCCACACTCTAATTATAGTGATAAAGAGTTATTAGTACTAGTAGGTAAATCCTATTTGACACTTTATAAACTTTTACAGCATTTTATCGGCGAAGAATATAGTATAGAAAAAATTGAGAAAGAATATGGTGTTTTCAGTGATGTAAAATATAGTAAATTGAATTATCGGGAATTATTTAGGGAAGACATTATAAAAATTCTAGATTTTTCTGTTGAAAATGGCATAAAGTTAGCTCTTGCCTCTTCTTCAAAGTATAAACATATTATTGAGATTCTGGAAAGTTGTGGTATAAGAGGTTATTTTGATGTTATAGTTAGCGGTGAAAATTTTATGGAGAGTAAGCCTAATCCAGAAATTTATCAAGCGACATTGAATGAATTGTCTGTTCAGGCTGAACAGTGTATTGCTATTGAAGATTCTTACTCAGGGATTGAAGCATCAACGAGTGCTGGTATTGCTACTATTGGATATTACGATAGTCGATTGCCACTATTTAATGATAAGGCAAATTGGAAAGTCGGAAGTATGCAAGAAGCATTGAACGTAATTCAATCACAACATGAGTTTTAAAATATCTAGATGCATTAAAAAATAATTTAGGCGATATAGCAATTTTGAACGGCACTCTAAAAGTCTGTAATTTCTTTGTAGTCAGATATTTGATATTCTCCAATAAGCATTTTCGATTCTATGGTTTTCTGTTTATTGCTTCTTCATTTTTATAGTGTAACTATTCCATATATCTGCTGCAATACAAATCAGCATAGCATGATGTCTTAAATTGTCTTCTTGATAAGGATATGTAGACTGGATACGGTGTTTTCTTTGTTTTTATTTTGGGGAGTTTAATTATCTCCAGAGTATTTTAAGGAAAGATAAATAAAAAAATCACAAGCTATTTTTCACAAACTTTCAAATGAACTATGATATAATTGAATCATACTTGTGAAAAAATAAAAAATTGTGATTTAGATTTGACTGATTTTTACACCAAATCCAGCTATGAATTTGATGCTCTTCGATGGTAAACAACACCGCTATGAATTAGTCATCTAAAGATTTATAGGAGATATAATGACAGATAACAATAAACAATATGGGGCTGATTTGGTAGTGGATAGTCTCATCAACCATGACATTGACTATGTTTTTGGTATTCCTGGTGCTAAAATTGATCGTATTTTTGACACTCTTGAAGATAAGGGACCACAGTTGATTG
>SKEE01002808.1_pt1 | contig 11237 bp, 21 predicted proteins | sample 4826661 | NCBI WGS metagenome assembly SKEE01 (sample SAMN11008817, study PRJNA524170) | human gut metagenome | biome: Human fecal sample; material: Feces; isolation source: fecal sample from pouch patient p20 | host: Homo sapiens | place: Israel: Tel-Aviv | collected 2016-11-14
CCATTAAATTTTTATAAACAAAATATTGTATGTTTTTTGTTCTATAAACATAGAACATACGTCAACTTCTAATTTTTGAAAATGTATTTTCAAAGGTTTATTAAATGTACTCATTTTTAAATTTTGCATTGGAGAATAAGAAGTCAAAGAGAAAGGAGTTCGAGATGGACTATATTTTAACAGATGGAAAGAGTTATGTAATGGAGAATCCTACAAAAGTTGGTGAATATCTTTTAACCACATCACCATTATTCGCTAAGAAGTTTTCTTACAAACAAGCGAAAGGATTAACACAGAGAAAAGGTAAAAAGTACACGAAGTTTAGAAACTTCCAACTTTTAAACTGTGAAACTGGTGATGAAGAAAAGATCAATAGCAATTATAAGGGTAATGCAGGTGTCTACATTGGTGATAAAGGAATTACAATCAATCATCAAATGTTAGATGATATCTTGCAAGAAGTAGATACAATGCTTGGGCTTGCAGGTTGGAGTGATATTCAGTTAGATACATTCAAGAATGAACTTAACAAATATCTTTCCTATTATGATTCTGCTGAATCTGATTTGGAACACGCTTTACAGAAATACAAAATGGATCATAACGGAAAGAAAGCTCAGGCGCATAAAATGGCAAAGTTTGGCTATCTTCTCGACAACATAAGATATGAGAGAAGTCGTGTGAAGCAATGCATGAGATATGTTGATGTCTTCAAAGATGCTCATACATATAAGTACACCATAGAAAAGTTAAAACTGGAACTTAGCAAAACAGAGAACAGAGAATATAAAGGCAGAACAGATTATTGGCAAGCTGCGATTGATATTCTCTATAAGTAAAGGTGGTGATGATGATGTACTTTACACAAGAACAGTATGACAGGATGCGAATGACAGAACAGCAAGCGAAAGAAATTGAAAAGCTTTATCTTAACAATAACATGAAAGTCCTGAAATCTATTATAGAGAAATTAGTAGAAAAAAAGGGAGTTATTGATTCATGCGAAGATGATCTAAGAAGTCTTGGACAATTAGTTTTCTTTCAAAGTATGTTTACATATGATCCAAAGAGAGAAGCGTCATTTAAGACTTATCTTATCGGAAACATTTGGAGAAAGTTTAAGACATATGGAAGAGATAAAACTAGAAAATCAAGATGCAATTGGGAACAGGTTTGGGATGATGAGAATCGTTGTTATAAAAGAGATGAGAACGGAAACATAGTAAAAAAGCCTGTATTTGACATTTCAATGTATTCAAAGAAAACAAGTTCTAGGTCAAACAATAGTGGAGATGGACGTGAGATTTGGGAGTCGTTTGAATACAAGAAAGATTTCGTAAATGAATTAATCGAAAGAGAGAATAACAAGGAAGATGAATTCTCTAAAGAAATGAAAGAATATTTAGAATCATTATCCAGTATTCAAGTAAGAATACTCAAACTGGTTGCAAATGGATTTGAAAAAGAAGAAATAGTAAGTACATTATGCATCTCAAAAGAATTGTACTCAGATAGTATCAGAGCAATAAAGGATATAAAGAGAATAAGATTGTTGACAAGAAAGGACGGAAGATAAACATGTTAGATGAATTCAGAATTGAAACAACAAGTGTAGGTCAGTACATTGACAAGGTGGAAAAGAAGAAAATTAAAGCAGATCAGGATGTTCAGAGAGAGTTCTGTTGGTCAAACGAAATGATTAACAATCTTATTTTTAGCACGATTTCTAAAAAAAGAATTTACATCCCTAACATCATTCTTGCAGAACAGAACAAAGAAGATGGAACAAAGGTCACATACATTGTGGATGGTGGTCAGAGAACGGAAGCATTAAGACGTTTTATCAAAGATGGTCATAAGATTACAAAGTCAATCAGAAACAGATATGTAGAGTACCAGGGCGTAAAGCTGGATGAAAACGGAAATGTAATGCTTGATGAGTATAATGATCCTATTTATGAAATGAAAGAATATGATCTTGTTGGAAAGAAGTTTGTTGATTTTCCGGAAGAGTTAAAAGAAAGACTTAATAGCTGCGTACTTTCAACAGCAATTTATCAGGATTGTACACAGGAAGAAACAAGTGACCTGGTTATGCTTTACAATTCAACAATCGCAATGAATGTAAGCCAGAAGTCACTTACATATATTGGAAAGTATGCAAATAAACTGAAATTCATTAAGGAAAATAATAGATTCCTTATTGATGGAACTATGTTAAACGAAAACGATAAGAAAAAGGGAAATTGGCAGAGAGTTATTGCAGAATGTGCAATGGCAATGTTCCATTTTGATAATTGGAAGAAAAATCCAAGAGATATCTGTTCTTATCTTAATGAAAATGCAACAGAAGAAGAATTTGACAGTTTAAATGATTATTTCAACAGACTTATTCCTTATTCTGACAAGGCAAACAATATTGAAGTCGCAGAATTATTTGTTTCAAAAGACATGCCTGTATGGATGATGGCTTTTAAAAGAGCAGAAGAATATTGTTCTGATTATGATTTCGGAAGATTTTTGATCGCATTTAATGATATGAAAGAAATCGAAAAGAATGATACTACATGGATCGAGCTTGACCAGGACAAACATACAAAAGATAAAAAAGTCATGTTGAAGAAAGTTAATTATATTGAATCACTTCTGAAGGACTTCTTACATATTAAAGAAGATGATTCAGTAGAGAATAATGAAGTAGAATCAAAAGTTGATGAGATTCAGACAGAAGAGTTTGAAAAGAAAGTCGAAGAAATTATCGATGATACTGAAATGGAAACTTTGGATTTCGTAAGAAAGTATGTAGATCCAGAAATCACAGAAGAAGATATTGATGGTTATTGGGATTATATCAATGGTTTGGTAAGAACTAGAATCATTAAGGGAAATTCAGAAATGCTTGCACCTGAAAATGAGAATTCCATGATGGCAATGCTGGCTTGGTCAGAAAAGGAAGATAAAAACATTTCAACATGGTTGCAGAGATTTTCAGTGAGTCACAAGACAATGCCAAAGATGTCTCAGAGAGAAAGATTTGAGTTCATGAAGAAGAATTATGGGAAATTTGAAAGTATGCAGGTGAGAATGAAGTCTGCATAGAGAATAATAGTAATGATGAAATGTGGATTTCATTAAAAAAGTGAAAATCAGAATTCCCTTGAAAAAATAGAAAATGGAAATTTTAGAGCGATTTTCTCCTTGATTTTGCGGTGTTTCAGAGTGGTATTTTGGTGAAATACTTAGAATTAAGGAAAAATCGCAAAAATGGTCAAAAATTGACCGAATGAAAACATTCTTTCATTATAAAAAATAAAAACAGAAAGGAGAATAACATGATAACAATTATAACATTATTTTTACACATTGTACTTGCAATAATCACGGCATTGCTTTGCTGGGATATGCGAAAAGACAAAATACAACTTATTCTATGCTTGGGTGCAATGATTTGTTGGATTGCATTGGCTGTGAATGAAGCAATATATTTATTTAGATAAGGAAGGAGAATAGTATGAGATACAAAGTAGGAGATAAAGTCCGTGTCAGACAATGGGACGATATGAAAAGAGAATTCGGAGAATGTCTTGGTGCTATAGACACGCCATTTTGCCTTTTTGTAAGTTCAATGAAAGTATATTGTGGGTTGGTATACGAAATTGCTAGAGTTTATGGTTGTTACTATTATGAATTAAAAAGTAATGAAAAACCATATATTAAAAAATGGTATTTTACGGATGATATGCTTGAGGGCGTAGCTTCACCATCATTAAAAACACCAAAAATGCAGAAAGAGAGTGAGAAAAAAATAAAAAAACAGAAAACACAGAGAGAAAGATTAGAAGAACAGTTAGATACATATCAGAGAGATTCAGAAGTTAAAGCTATTGATATTATTATTCCAGAAAAGATTGTCAAGGTCACTATGAATGATTGTTTAGGTACTGCACTCATAACGAAATGCCATAAAGATGATACTTTCAGCCTTGAGAAAGCCATTATTGTTGCATACGTTAAATATAGTGGTGGAAATCTTACATTGGAAGGAATTGAGTACGAAACTGAAAGATTCTCTCATTATAAAACAAATGTGAAAAAGCTCAAAAAGGCTATGAAAGTATATGAAATTCAGCAGAAATTAAAAGCTTTGGACGAGGAAGAAGAACGCATCAGAGCTAACAAGAAAAGAAAGAAAATTGCTCAGAAAAAGAGAAGGGCAGAGAGACTTGCAGAAGAAAAGTTGAAAGAAACAAAAGAAGCAGCGAAGATTTATGCAGAAGCTTTGAAATCGGCTTTGTGTGGTTATGAAATTTCGGAAAATACTGTCGAGAACATGACAAAAGAAATGAATATTAGAGTGTAAATGGTAGCAGGTGCGTAGAGAATATGTAATATATAACTCTGCGCACTTATGCAAAAATGGATGTGTTAATTATAACATGAGTTGTAAAAGAAAGGAAGTGATTATCATGGAATATGTCTGTTTTGTTTTGTTTTATATTTTTGTCATTGCGATTGTTTTCATAGAAGTTATGAATTCTAATTTCACATACTTTAGTTACAAAGTAAATTATGAGAGATGGACTAAACTAAATTGGTTTGGCATTGTATTCATAACTTTTGTGCTTTGTATTTTGTTCTTTCCGTTGTCGATTGGATATGATATTTGCAGATTTATTCGTTGGGCGTTTACTGTTGGAAGAAAGGATTACTAATAAAGGAGAATTAAAAAATGAATAATAAAAATACAAAATGGAAAGTTCCTGTAATTATTGTAGTTGGTGCTATTGCAGTAATTTTGATGGTTATTTTCGGAGTGCAGGGATTTCAAAATAAGGCAATTAACTATGAAACACAGGTAGAAGAAGCACAATCAGGAATCAAAGTGCAAGAAAAGAGAAGAGTTGATCTTGTATATAATCTTGCCGATTGTGTTAAACAATATGATAAACATGAGTCGGAAACATTAAAAGCAATTGTAGATGGTAGAACGTCTGACAAAGTAGATGCAGAAAATATCACAACAGCCATCAACGCTGTATCTGAAGCATATCCTGAACTAAAATCCAATGAAAATTATAAACAACTAATGAATGAATTATCTACAACTGAAAATCTAATTGCAAGTTACAGAGATAATTACAATACACAAGTGAAAACATATAAAAGATATGTAAGAAGCTTTCCGGCAAGAAATTTCCTTGGGATGCTTGGATATGAGACGAAAGACTATCAGTTATTAGATTTCCAGGTTGGTGAAGATGCTCCACAGAATTTATTCGGAGAGGATTAAGTAAATGAAGAAACATAACAGCTTTGATTTTGGTGATTTTGAAATCACTTATCGTGAAATCCTTGCAAGTATTTCTATTATTGCTGTGATGTTATTAATTGGATTTGTGATTTCTGGAAAGATTTCGCAGATCCAAAGTGATAGAAATGCAAAATATAATAAAGCGGTAAAGATAGAGAGTGCTGATTTGTTTAGATATGGTATGGATACTAATGTTGGAAATGCTTTCGTATATGGTGAATTGAAAGCGGTTGATACGGTTACTTATCCAGAAATCGGCGGAGAATATATGTATGTAGAGAAAATTGAAGAACACTACAACAGACATACTAGAACATATACAACCACTGATGGAAAAGGTCACACAAGGACTCATACAGAAGTTTATTGGTCGTGGGATTACGCTGGCAGTGAAGATATGCAATGTAAAGAAGTATCATTCTGTGGCGTTGTCTTTGACAGCAATAAGATAAAACTTCCAAGCGCAGATTATATTAAAATAATTAAAGAATCTGGTTATGTCAGATACAAATATTATGGTACAAAGACAAAATACACAGGAACTATCTTTACAAAATTGAAAGACAAAACAATTTCTGACAGTACACATTTTTATGAATTATCTATTGAAGAAACTAAGGATAAGTTAGAGAAAAACATTGGAATTGTAATTTTTTGGATTGTATGGATTATTGTAATGGTTCTAGCTGTGTTTGGATTCTATTACATCGATAATGAATGGTTAGAGTAAGGTAATAATTTATTATGAGAATCAAATTAAAAAATGGAAGTATTTTGGAATCGATCGAATCAAATGATTGTAAAAGAAGCAAACGTGCAGAAGAAACTGTATATTACATAAAGAATCCAATCCATATAGACTTATAGAAGATTTGTATGGAGAGAACCTACATTGGTATCAAAAGTTATGGATAAAATTCATTATCCTTGCAGAGAAATGGAGACAATTATGGAAAAGGTGGAAGAGAAGATCGTAGAAGAAAAAGAAAAATTCATAAGTTCTACTGCGATAAATGTGGAGAGTATTTAGGTGATGTTGAAGAATACGATGATGGATATTATGAGGAAATCGGATATGTTACTCAACGTATTGTTATAAATGGAAAACAATACCTCTATAAAAGACATCTGTGTGACAAATGCAAAGAAAATTTCTATAAAGATTTGGGAAATGTCTTGGAAATTGTTGGTTTTGTAAAGGTTGGATAACTATGCAGATTATTAGTGTGCCAAGATGTTCTGGAAAAACAATGCTTGTTAAGATAATGGGAGATATGAAAAGAAGAGAAAAAATACAGTTGATCAAATGGGCAGATGAATTGTCTGATAAAGACTTGGAAGATGCATATTATGATGCAGTTTATGACTGTTTAGGAAGTGAAACAGAAGAAATGTATGAGCGAGGTTATGATCTAATAGATATTGCAGAACAAGAAAAATGTGAAAAGTATCTTAGCGAAAAAGCTAATCTGTTGGAAGAGCTATGCGAAAGACGAGGGATTAAGTTATGGGAATAGAAATGAAAGACCTATCGTTGTTAGAAATAACAAAAGTAAAACCTTGGACTATATATTTTGACTATGGCAACAAACATTATTTGCTTCATGGTAAAGCTGATGGTTGTGAATCAATCCAGGAACTATATGAAAGACAATTAGATAAAAATGGGAACTATGGATTAATTTTTATCAAAAACAGATATGGAAGAGATTATCTTGTAAGTGATTATATAAAATCAATAAATCAGAAAACAATCGTATATAACCAAATAGATAAAGAATATTTCCGTGAACAACTAACGAGAAGTGGATTTATAGAAAATGAGAATAAAGGAGTGCAGACTAATGGGAACTAAAGATAATACTTATGCAAATACAGGAAAGAGGTTATATTTTCTATCTGATGATGTAGATAATGAATCAATTGGACAACTTACATGGAACATATTGCATCAGCTTGCAGAAGATGATGAAAAAGATAAGAAAGAAAAGGATTATAAGCGTGAACCAATTAAAATCTACATCAATTCGTATGGTGGAGTAGTTTATGATATGTGGGGATTGATTGACATTATTATAAATAGCAAAACACCAATTTATACATATTGTACCGGTTATGCCATGAGTGCAGCTTTCAAGATTTTCTTAGCAGGACATAAGCGATATTGTTACAAGCATTCCACATTCATGCTTCATCAACCTGTTTGTTGGATTAGTGGAAAATATACAGATATTAAAGAAAACATGGCAGAACATGATCGAATGAATGAATATATTATCCAGTATGTTCTTGATAGAACATATTTTAAAAAAGAAGAATTGGATAATATTTGGGAGAAAAAACAAGACTTCTATATTAATTCAGAATATGCTGAGAAATATGGAATTGTTAATGAAGTTTTGTAAAGATAGGAGAATAAAATAAATGATTATATTACTTATTATAATTTCAATCATAGGGTTTATTATATCTTGTGTAATTTGCGAAGACGATATTGCCGGTTTTTTCCTAGCATGTACCGGTGTGTTATTTGTAATTGCTATAGTCCTAGGCGTTCTTGTAAGTAATGGACGAACCATAGACGAAAAGATTTTAATGTACCAAGAAGAAAATACGAAAATAGAAAAGCAAATAGATACATTGGTTTCCAATTATATGAATTATGAATCTAACACATATGAGAAGTTCAAATCAGAAAGTTCTATTACATTAGTTTCTATGTATCCAGAGTTAAAATCAGACAAATTGGTAGAGGAACAGATTTCCGTATATGAAGAAAACAATAAAAAGATCAGAGAGCTTAAAGAAGATAAGATTAATCTGAAAGTTAAGAAGTGGTGGTTATATTTTGGAGGTCGAATGAAATCGAACTTTCATAATGGAGAATAAAACAATATGAAGAATAAATATTCTAAAAAGCAATTAGAGGAATTATATAATTGTGAGATTTTTAAAGATACTGGCTTTGATAGTGATTTGAAATTTTGGGTTGCACAAGGATTACCATTTACAGAAGATGGGGAAGATAATTTATTTACATATGCCGATGGATGGGATTTGGATGAGCTACATGAAAATATCAGAGAAGCAATTAGAGAAAGTGTGATTGTATTTGAAGGAGAATGATTATGTGTAACTATTGTGATGAAAATTCGTATGAGTGCGAAGTCTTCCGTGGAGACAATGGCTATTACCTGGATGTAGAAACATCTGAATGGGATGAATATTATGATGAAATTGTACATATTCGATTGGATATAAATTACTGTCCGTATTGTGGAAGAAAGTTAGAATTGGAGTGAGATTGATGAGACCAATTGATGCAGATAAGCTTCTGAAATGTGTGGAAGCGAGTATGCTAAATAACACGCATAGAAACGGGAATGCTGCGCTTTGCCATGTTTCGGAACATAGGCATTTTATAGAGATGATTGTAGGACAGCCGACAGCGTTTGATGTGGAAAAAGTCATTGAAGAATTTGAAAATCTTCGAGAAGTAGAACTCCGCAGACCTGATATGTGTAATGAACTAGGAGATGGAGATGCAGATGCCCAATACAACGATGGAGTGAGTCATGGAAGATATGAAGCGTTTATTGAAGCCATTAAAATTGTTAAGCGAGGTGGAAGAGATGATTGAGTTTGCAAAAAGCTTTTTAATGATGGTTGGAACAATTACGACTGCTCTTGTGCTTACATATTTTGTGTTAAAACTTGAAGAAAAATTCAAGAGTTGGAGAAAAAATGGCTGTAAATTCAAGTGTCTGTGCAAACATGAATATGATTTCGAATTTGTAAATACATTCCGTAGAGATGCATTATTGAAATGTCGTAAATGTGGAAAGAAAAAGAGAATCAAGAATTTGAGTCGTAAAGCAATAGATAAGCTTTGGTAGGTGGAAGAGATGAAAAATAAAGAAAATACGAAAAGGAGATTGTTGAGATTGTTTGTGGGCGTTGTAATTTTGGTGTGAACAAATACACAGGGAGACCCGTATCGTGTGATGACTTATATTGTAGTGAATGTTTACTTGACGAGATGAACAGTCGTAATTGTCATGGTTCGAGACATGAATGGGCTGAATCCGAATACGTTGAACTTCCGGTGATTTCTAAGAGAGATAGAAGGTTTCTTGATTGCATTGGTAATGCTTATAAATATGTTGTTAGGGACAAAGACTGTAAATTATTTGTGTGTAAGGACGTTTATACAGATGGTCATATGTGGTTTAGTAGAGGGTGTATTGCTGGTTCTGATTACACGTATATTAGTGGTTTTGAAGTACAATTTCCAATGGTTGAGGTTGTATCTCCTACTGTATGGTCAATCGAGGATCTGAAGAAGTTGGATGTGGTTGAAGAATATGGGATTGATTAAAGAATATGCATTTTTTTGTCTCGTTCTTGCGTTGGCATATGGGTTAGAGGATATGTTTTGGGAACATGGGTTACACGGAACGAAAATTAATATAGCCTTTGTGGTGGCAGTAATAATCTGCATCATAATTATAGGTTGTTCTTTCTTGGTATAGGAGACAGACTATGACAATCCTGAACTGTTAGAAGAGGAGAATGTGCATGGAACAGATTAAGCTGGGGTTAAGAATCGCAAGCATTGTGGTTGGAATAATCGGTTATAGTGCGATATGGATGTGGTTTATTCGTAACTGTGAAACTAATGAAAAAATAAGAAATGATTTTATAACATGGATACTAATGCATATAGTTGTGGTTATATTCGCATTTTTATGGGCTTGGAATTAGTAGAAGAATTATGTTAGATGATAAATGTTGTAGAACGTGCAAATACCACGGATTTGAAAAACTTTCAGATGGTTGGGAGTGCGTTAATGACCAAAGTGAATATTATGCAGACTGGACAGAATACAGTGATAGTTGCGATGAATGGAAGGAAGAGAATAATGAAATATAAAGTTGGAGATAAGGTAAGAGTTAGAGAAGATTTGAGTATAGATGAGAGGTATGGTTTATTATACGCAATAGATGAAATGATAAAGAAAAAGAAAAAGACTGTAACGATTGCATACGTGTATGATGGTTACTACAGAATTGAAGAAGATATTTTCATGTGGTCAGATGAAATGTTTGAAGGATTGGAAGATGACGAACTGACAGTAGAAGAAGCAATTAGAATTCTGGGTGGAATGTGTAAAGATTTTTCTTGTTGCGAATGTCCAATTTACGAACTAATAGAAGATGAAGGAAGTTGCGACATCTTTAGAGCAGAAAACCCTGACAAAGTAGTCGAAATCCTCAAACAGCAGAAGAAAAACCATGAGAAGAAAGAAATCAAGACAGAAATTGTAGATCTTATCAAAGTTATGAAAGAAGTGTGTGATGACGAAACGTGTATATATGCTTATGAAATTGACGTAAATAATGAAGATATTAACGATAAAATGAGGGAGCTAGTAAAAGAGTACTCTGGCGAACAAGACAGCAAAATTTACGCTAAATTTGAGCGTTTATGTAGAGTAAAAAGTTAATGAAACGTCCGTTTCGTGAGGTGAAAAGAATGGGTAAAGTAGTTGAATTTAACATTAAAGTAACAATGAATGAAAGATGGGTTAATGACTTTTGTTCGATGTTACGTTGGATGGAAAGTTGTGGAAAACTAGGTCATTCATCTGTAGTTGCATTTTATTCTGATGGTGATGGCGATTTTAGACCAACTTTTGATATTGATAGAGAATATGAGAAAACAGAAGGACGTTGGAAAGAATTAGATGGGCAATTACCTGTACCAGAAGTGATTTTTGATGCAGGTTAATGAAAGATTTCATAAAGGAGAATATATGGCAATAAAAGTTAGAGAGATATTAGACGAATATGAAATAGAAGAGATATTAACTGAATATCTTGGTGCATTTGATTCAATGTTGCAAATAATTGATACGGACGATGG
>SKEE01002819.1_pt1 | contig 11212 bp, 10 predicted proteins | sample 4826661 | NCBI WGS metagenome assembly SKEE01 (sample SAMN11008817, study PRJNA524170) | human gut metagenome | biome: Human fecal sample; material: Feces; isolation source: fecal sample from pouch patient p20 | host: Homo sapiens | place: Israel: Tel-Aviv | collected 2016-11-14
CCCTTGGTGTTATCTCTGCCTCATATTCCAGTCCGTTACGCTCATAGGTGATCGTCACAGGTTTCTTGGATAACGGATGCTCCTCGATGTATTTTTCATATGCATTTCCATCCGGAACCTCCACACCGTTGATCTTCGTGATCACATCGCCTGCTTCCAGACCTGCCTCTTCCAGTGGCATTCCCTTGATCAGTGATTCCACTGTCATGGAATTTACATCGGAACGGTTAAAGCCAAGAAGATATCGCACATTTACATCTGGTTTATAGGAAATCTCCTGTTCCTTTCCATCACGTTTTATCTTCAGATGAATGGTATCTCCCTCTTTCAGTTCATTGAGATACGAATACACATAGAGATCTTTTCCCAGGTCAATATGATATCCCTGATACTCTGTAATCACATCGCCTTCTCTCAGGCCCGCCTTTTCCGCTGCGGAGCCTTCTGTTACCTGCAATACGGTTGCAGGATCATAGCCAATACAACCCACAATGATCACAGACAGAACAAAGGCCAGTAGAAAATTAAATACCGGGCCAGCGGCAACCACCGCGATCCTGCCCCACACAGGAGCGGAATTAAAGGTTCCCGGACTGTCATCTTCCGCATCTTCTCCCGCCATGGCACAGGAACCGCCAAGAGGAAGCAATTTCACGGAATAGCGTGTGCCACCTTTTACCGTACTTATGATCCTCGGACCCATGCCAAGAGAAAATTCCACCACCTCAATGTGGTTCTTTTTTGCCAGGAGAAAATGTCCCAGTTCATGGATCAGTATCACAACGCTGAAAATAATTACAGCAATCACAAATCTCAATTTACCACCTACTTTCGATCCACTGGTAAGTATCCTGCTCTACAGAAAGGATCTCATCCAGATCCGGATGCGCGATTTTTTTATGTCTTTCCATAGACTGTGCAATAATCTCATAAATATCCAGAAAGCCAATCTTTTCTTCCAGGAATTTCTTTACTGCAAGCTCATTGGCCGCATTAAAGACAGTCGGCATACTTCCCCCTTCCCGGGATGCCTGGATTGCCATAGGAAGTCCGCGGAATGTCTCCATATCCGGAACCTCAAATGTGATCTCACAAAGTTTCGTGAAATCAAGACGGTCTCCATCCAGATAACGTCTGTGTGGATAGTACAGAGCGTACTGGATCGGAAGTCTCATATCCGGAGTTCCAAGCTGTGCCATGATCGCGCCGTCTTTAAATTCCACCATGGAATGAATGATACTTTGTGGCTGTACCACCACCTGAATATGATCCAGGTCCATGTCAAACAGCCACTTGGCCTCCATAACTTCCAGACCTTTGTTTACCAGGGTCGCGGAATCTACAGTGATCTTCCGTCCCATTACCCAGTTTGGATGTTTCAGAGTATCCGCAACCGTAACATTTCGAAGTTCTTCTGTGGTACGTCCGCGGAATGGTCCGCCGGATGCCGTGATCAGAAGTTTATGGATCTCTTCGTTTTCTTCTCCATGGATAGCCTGGAAAATGGCGCTGTGTTCACTGTCAACCGGGAGGATGGATACGCCGTATTCCTTTGCCATTGGCATGATCAGATGACCGGCTGTGACAAGGGTTTCCTTATTCGCCAGGGCGATGTCCTTTCCGGCACGGATTCCCTCCATAGTAGGGCGGATCCCGATCATTCCCACGATCGCAGTGACAAGGATATCGGATTCCGGCATGGACGCAAGTTCCAGAAGTCCTTCCATTCCGCTGACTACCTTTGTGTCCGTATCCGCAATACGTGTTTTCAGGTCCCGGGCTGCCTTTTCATCCCAGACTGCAGCCAGAAGTGGATGAAACTCCCGGATCTGTTCTTCCAGTTTCTCCACACTTTTTCCCGCACTGACCGCAACAACACGAAGATCTTCATTTTTTCTTGCCACATCCAGTGTCTGAGTTCCGATGGAACCGGTAGAACCTAAGATTGCAATATTCTTCATTTCAATATCTCCTAAATTCCAAGAATCGTTTTTGCAAGATAGTAAATAACAGGAGCTGTGATAATCACGCTGTCAAAACGGTCCAGGATTCCTCCGTGGCCCGGGATCAGCTTACCATAGTCCTTAATGTTCTGATTTCTCTTGATCGCAGATGCTGCCAGATCACCTACCATGGAGATCAGGGCTCCAACTGCACAAATCAGGGCATACTCCGCCATTTTTCCCTGTGTGGCCGCTGCATAGATCACTCCAAGAAGTGCCGCTCCCACAACGCCGCCTACAGCTCCCTCGATGGATTTCTTCGGGCTTAAAACCGGCGCCATCTTATGTTTGCCGATGAGCATTCCCACACAGTAAGCGCAGGTATCACAGCCCCAGGAGCATAAGAAGATCAGCCATACCAGGAATTTTCCGTCCGGGAGGCTTCTGGTAAGATAGATAAAGGAAAGCATCACCGCAACATATATCACTCCGAAAAATGCTGCCATCACTTGTTCCGCACGGTATTTCGGATAACCGAATACATAGACAAACAGAATCAGGATCATACTGATGATGATCGCCATTGTTCCATAACTTCCAAAATCAAATTTCATGGCAATATAATAAAGCACTGCTCCAAGATATCCCACAAGTTCCAGCACAGTAATGTGCTCATCACTTACCTTCATTACCTTGTAAAGCTCTCTCATTCCGATCAGTGAAACAACCAGAAGTGTAAAAAACAGGATCCAGCTGCCGGAAATAATGGTTGCCAGGGCAATGATGACAAGGATGATACCACTTATCAGTCTTGTCTTAAACATGATCTACTCCTCCTTGACGCCACCGTAACGTCTGTCTCTCTGATTATATTTCTCGATGGCTTTGATCAGCTCTTCTTTATTGAAATCCGGCCACGCAACCGGGGTAAAATAAAATTCGGAATAAGCCAGCTGCCAGAGCAGGAAATTGGAAAGGCGCTGTTCTCCGCTTGTGCGGATCATCAGATCCGGATCCGGTACACCGGCAGTGTCCAGATAGCTCTCAATGGTATCCTCTGTAATGTTGTCCGGCTCAACTTTTCCGTCTTTTACATCCTGTGCCATCTTCTGCATTCCACGGCGGATCTCATCACGGCTTCCGTAATTTAATGCCAGCTGAAAATAAATACCGTCAAAATCTTTGGAATATTCCTCCAGTTCCCGGACACTCTGCTGGATATCCGGTGCAAAGGCAGTAACATCTCCGATGACTTTCATCTTCATATTATTTTTCTTGGAAATCTTGATACATTTCTTAAGATAACCGCGGAACAGTTTCATCAGTGCTTCCACTTCTTCTCTGGAGCGTTTCCAGTTTTCTGTGGAAAAAGCGTAAACCGTAAGATATTTCACCCCAAGGTCTTTGATATCATAACAAATGTTTTCAAGATTGGCGCATCCCTTTACATGTCCGTAGGTTCTCGGCATTCCTCGTTCCTTTGCCCACCTTCCGTTTCCATCCAGAATGATCGCTATATGATTTGGTACGTTCATAAATCTCCTCCATACAGAAAGAGAGCTTCTTCAAAGAAGCCCTCTCTATCCTCGTATTTCTTACAATTATACAGTCAGAATCTCTTTAGACTTGTTCTCGATCTCCTTGTCAACTTCCTTGATGTACTTATCTGTAAGTTTCTGGATCTGATCCTCAAGCTCTTTGATCTCATCCTCAGAAACATCCTGTTTTGCAAGTTTCTTAAATGCATCGTTGGCATCACGACGGATATTTCTTACTGCAACCTTGGCACCCTCGCCTTTTTTCTTAACGTCTTTTACCAGCTCTTTACGACGCTCCTCGGTAAGCTCCGGGAAAACAAGACGGATCATTTTTCCATCGTTGCTCGGGTTTAAACCAAGATCAGAGCAGAGAATCGCTTTCTCGATAGCTTTGATCATGCTGGACTCCCACGGCTGGATCTGGATCATACGTGCCTCCGGTACAGAAATGTTTGCAACCTGCTGGAGCGGAGTCGGTGCTCCATAATAATCTACGGTAAGTTTGTCAAGAATATGCGGGTTTGCACGGCCGGCTCTGATTGTTGTCAGCTCACTCTCCAAAGCATTCAGTGTTTTTCCCATTTTTGTTTCGTATACCTGAATTCTCTCATCCATTTCACATATCTCCCTGTATGGTTTTTTTTATTATTCCCTTTTGATCACACGGTTACCTTTGTTCCGGAGAACTTGCCATGTACGGTATTGACGATGCTGTCCTTTTCATCAAGACCGAATACCAGCATCGGCATCTTCTGCTCCATACACATGATGGAAGCGGTAAGATCCATAGCTGCCAGCTTCTTTGCAACTACTTCATCGATGGAAATCTCATCATACTTCTTGGCATCCGGATTTACCTTCGGATCACTGTCATAGATTCCGTCAACAGCCTTGGCAAGAAGAATGGCATCTGCGCCGATCTCAACAGCACGAAGTACAGTAGCTGTATCTGTAGAGAAATACGGATGGCCGGTACCACCTGCAAAGAATACAACCTTTCCTTCTGCGAAGCTCTCTTCTACAGCATCCTTGGAATAAAGTGTGGTAAATGCACCACATACAAACGGGGTAAACACCTCTGTCTTAAGTCCCACATATCTGCAGATGTCAGACACATAGATACAGTTCATGATAGTAGCAAGCATGCCGATCTGATCCGCCTTGCTTCTGTCCATGGCTCCGCTGGTACGTCCTCTCCAGAAGTTTCCACCTCCGATCACGATACCAACCTGAAGTCCTTCATCCACGATCGTCTTGATCTGTTTGGCAACCTCTGTAACAGTTGCTTCATCAAAGCCTCTCTTCTGCTCTCCTGCAAGAGCCTCTCCGCTTAATTTCAGTAATACTCTTTTCATATGTTTATTCTCCTTTACCATACGCCGGATACAACTTCATTGCCGTCATTGTCAAAAGTTGTGGATACCGTAAACGTATCATAATAATAATAACCTGTCTTACCGGACTCCGGCTCGTCCTCATAATCACTGCCATTTGGGCTGCCGCATGCATTCTCAAGCTCAGACATGGACTGACCGATATATCTTGCTGCTACAGATGCCGGATCATCCTCGCCGGATGGTGCTTCCGTAGGATCCGCATCGGAAGAATCAGAGGAAGCTGGTGCAGATGTTGGATCCGGTGTGGATGTGGAGTCCGAACTGCCGGACGAACTGCTGTCTGTACTGTCTCCATTATCATCAGAACTCTCCGGAGTCGGAGTCACAGCCGTACTGTCTGAAGAATCTGTACTGTCACTGTCACTTTCACTGTCATCCTCAATGCCAAGCCTTGCCTTTACATCCTTCAGGGTAGACACCTCCTTGGTGCTTCCGCTCGCCAGATATGTAGCATATGGGATTCCGTCTTCACCCTCACCATCCATACAAAGACTCAGCTGTGAGATCGTCAGAAGCGGCAGCTGGCGGAAGAAACATTCATTCTGCTCTTCGTCAGAAAATGTGATCCTTACATCAAAGCTTGTTGCTGTATCTCCGTTATCGTCCTTCTGGCTCTTCTCCATATAATAAACAGCCTTGTCGTTGGAAGCCAGTGTGAATTTACCATTTACAAGATCGCTTCCCCAGGTCTCATCACTGTCATCGCCATCATCTCTGGTAGGACGGACATAAATTGCAGAAATCGTGGAATTCATCTTATTGGTAAATACAATACTGGTAGTGGTCTCACTCTTGGTTCCCATTACGTTCTTGATATTTGCTGTTTCATCCGTAGAGGTCTGCATCTCCACCACATCCGTTTTCGCAGCTTCCGTTACCGTCGGGGTTGCCGTTGCCTCCACCTTCTGCTCCGGTGCCACAGAGTTCTTCTTTCCGCAACCGGCTGCAAGCATGCTCGCTGCAAGAATTCCGGCAAGAATCAAATAACGTTTTTTCATTATATCTCCTCCATATAAAATGGTCCTATTCGCTGTCAGGTTTTCCTTTTCTATTATTACAGAGTATCACTTTCTTGTCAACCTGACCGTTCTGAATTTCACAGAATCTTTAGATATTTTAAACTATGTCAAAAATTGGAACAGCTGAGGTCAGAACCCGTTTTCCCTTCGCTGTCTGCGCATATCACGGCGCATTTTCGCAGCTTCATTCCGGGCTTTTTCCGCTTCTGTGGTAATGATCAGTTCCGGCACCTGGATCGGTTTCTGGTCTTCATCTACAGCCACCATCACAAAAAATGCCCGGTTTACAGTATGACGCATGCCATCCGGCTGTTCCACATACGTATCGATCTCGACCTCCATGGAAGTTCTTCCCACATAAGTCACATATCCCTTAAGTACTACGATCTCTCCCTCATAGATCGCATGCTTGAACTGAAGATTGTCCACTGCCGCAGTTACCACCCGATATGTCTCCGCATGACGCATAGCTACCACTCCGGCAACCTCATCCAGCCACTGCATCAGTGCTCCGCCAAAAAGTCTTCCGCCTCCGTTCAGATGCTGCTGCATGATCAGATGAACCTGCTCCGTCATCGATGCTTCTACCGTTTTTTTACGTCTTTCCTGTACCTCTGTCATTTCTCATTCCCCGCTTTTTATCATACTTTTACTTTTTCAGTTGAAACCAGCCGATCAATAAAGATTTTTTACTTTAAAGTCTCGCTCCGCTTCTCTTCTCTGATCCTTCTTTGCAATATCCTGGCGCTTGTCATAAAGCTTTTTACCACGTGCCATGCCAATCTCTATTTTTACCAGGCTGTCCTTGAAATAAACCTTCAGTGGTACCAAAGTCAGTCCTTTTTCCTTTAATTTAGCTTCGATCTTATTGATCTCGTAGCGATGCAGCAAAAGCTTACGCACACGAAGAGGATCTTTGTTAAAAATGTTTCCTTTCTCATAAGGAGTGATATGCATTCCATATACATAAACTTCTCCGTTTTCCACACGGACAAAGGCCTCCTTGATGCTGCATTTACCGGAACGTAAGGATTTCACCTCGGTTCCTGCAAGTGCGATCCCGGCCTCATAAGTATCCTCGATAAAATAATCATGAAAAGCCTTTTTATTATTTGCGATCAGTTTCATTCCTGTTTTTTTTGCCATTTCGCGCTCCCTCAGTCTTCCTCAGCCAGGACAAAATCCACGGTTTTCAGCATTTTATCCGCATCTGCCACACGGACACGGACCTTCTGCCCAAGACGGAAGATCTTTCCTGTCATGTCGCCCCGCAGTTCATATGCATCCTGGTCAAATACATAATAGTCATCTCGTAATGTATTGATATGGATCAGTCCTTCCACAGTATTTGGAAGTTCCACATAAAGTCCCCAGCCTGTAACGCCGGAGATGATCCCCTCATACTCCTCTCCGAGATGATAGGACATATACTCTGCTTTCTTCAGCTTATCGGATTCTCTTTCTGCTTCGTCTGCACGCCGTTCGCACACACTGGACTGGCGTGCTACTTCATCCAGGATCTCCTTGTAATGCTCGGTACGTCCTTCCCTTACCAGTCTGCCTCTCAGACGGTCATGGATGATCCTGTGGATCTGAAGATCCGGATATCTCCGGATCGGAGAAGTAAAGTGACAGTAATACTTCGCCGCAAGACCGAAATGTCCGCTGCATTCGGTGGTATATTTTGCCTGTTTCATGGTACGCAATGTCAGGCGGCTGATCTGCGCCTCATTTGGCATTCCCTCAATGCTTTCCAGAATCTCCTGGATCTCACCTGGTGTGATCTCCTGCCCGGATTTCCGGATGTTAACGCCCTCATTATGAAGGAGCATCAGAAGACTTTCGATCTTTTCCGGATCCGGATTCTCATGGGTTCTGTATACAAACGGATAATCTCCGGTACAGTATTCCTGTGCCACGGTTTCATTGGCAAGAAGCATAAAATCCTCAATGATCCTGGTTGCCACATTGGCCTCGTAAGGCTGTACGTCAATAGCTTTTCCTGCTGCGTTGAGTATGATCTTGCTTTCCGGAAAATCAAAATCAATGGAACCTCTTGTATGGCGGCGGCTGCGTAAGATCCCGGAAAGTTCTTTCATCAGGAAAAACATGGGAATCAGGGATTCATAACGTTTCTTTGCCGCATCATCGGTATCTTCCAGAATATTTTTTACATCGGTGTAGCACATACGCTCATCTACGCGGATCACTGTTTCCGCGATCTTATGGGAAATTACCTTACCTTTTTCATTGACATCCATCAGGCAACTTAAAGTAAGACGATCCTGTCCCTGGTTCAGAGAACAGATCCCATTGGAAAGCCGTTCCGGAAGCATGGGGATCACGCGGTCCGCAAGATAAACCGAGGTTCCTCTCTTCAGTGCTTCCCTGTCAAGGGCACTGCCACCCTGGACATAATTGCTGACGTCTGCAATGTGTACCCCAAGATGATAGATCCTGTCTTCTTTTGTAAGTGAAATGGCATCATCCAGATCCTTTGCATCCTCGCCGTCAATGGTAACTGTGACAAGATCCCGAAGATCCAGTCTTCCGTCCATATCTGCTTCCTGCACATGATCCGGCACACGGTCTGCCTGACGGAGTACCTTATCTGGAAATACACTCGGAATGTTAAAACTCTTCACAATGGCAAGGATATCTGTTCCTGGTGAACGTAAATTTCCCAACACTTCTGTGATCTTTCCTTCCGGCTTCCGGTTTCTGGAACCATAGTCCACAATTTCCGCAACTACCTTATCTCCATCTTTGGCTCCCATGGAATTTTTCCTGGAAATAAAGATATCTTTGGAAAATTTGGGGTTATCGCTGATCACAAAACCGTAATCCCGGCTGCTCTGGTAGGTTCCCACGATGGAAGGCATTCCTCTCTCCAGAACCTTCAGGACAACACCCTCCGGGCGCTTGCCCTCTTTATGTCCGTTTCGTACAAGAATCTGTACTTTATCCTGATGCATGGCACTTCCCGTGTCACTTTCCGGAATAAAAATATCCTGTTCCTGGTCTTCCACTTCCACAAAGCCAAAGCCCTTGTAATGGCCAATGAACGTTCCTTCCATAATAGTTCCGTCCTTCTCGGAAAAATGGCGTTCCTCATGCTCGTGTTCCTTATGTTCTCTTCCCTTACGGCCACGCTCCTGCTTTTCTGCCTTCAGAGCATCTTTTTTCTTCCGTCTGTCTCTGCGCTTGCCGGAAACCTTGCTGTATCTTCCTTTATTATCCACTTCCGCCTTTCCCTGGGCACAAAGCTCGTCCAGCACATCAAAAAGCTCTTTTTTCTCACTCTTATCCAGCTGGAGGAGAGATGCCATCTCCCGCAGTCGCATAGGTTTATACAGCGGATCTCCCAGAAGCTCCATTATAAACTTTTTTCTTTTTTCAAAATTTTTCGATCTTTTCACATTTTCTCCTGTTTCATATTTATATTTCATTTTTACCCTGTTATCATTCCGGAGGAAGGCTCACCCGTGCCCCTGTATCAACGCAAAAACACTCCTGCTGATTAACAAAAGAAGTCCCCATCCGAGTTTCTTCTGCATGCTAACGCAGCAAGAGTGTTCCCAACTTCTGTTCTGCTCCTGGCAGATCAGATAATGTTCAGTACGATTGACAGTACAAAGAAAATAACTCCCATGATAATGGTACCTCTTACGAGACCACCTTCCATGGAACGGCCCTTATTCTTACCCCAGTAAGTATCAGCTACTCCGGCGATAGAGCCAAGACCCTGCTGCTTGCCCTCCTGCATCAGTACGACAACAGTCAGAGCGATACAATCTATTGCATAAATTACAGTCAGAATAATCTTCAAAATGTTCACGCGGTTACACCTCCTAATCAACTAGAGGTTATTTTACCATAGCTAAACCGGGATTTCAACCATTTTCCGTTTATTTTATGCAGGGCTTTTTCTGAGATTTTTTTGCAAAAGGATCGTTATATCTTCCAAGGGTTCCAAGCTGTTCATGGATTCGCAGAAGCTGATTATATTTGGCATTCCGGTCCGAACGGCAGGGTGCACCTGTTTTGATCTGTCCGGAACCACAGGCTACCGCCAGATCTGCGATAAAGGAATCCTCGGTCTCGCCGGACCTGTGAGAAATTACCGCACGGTATCCCGCATGCTGGGCCATCTCCACTGCATCCAGAGTTTCCGTAAGGGTTCCGATCTGGTTTACCTTGATAAGAATGGCATTGGCGACTTCAAGTTGGATACCGCAGCGCAGACGTTTGATATTGGTAACAAACAGATCGTCTCCCACAAGCTGAACCTTTTTTCCCAGATGTTCCGTCAGATATTTCCAGCCTTCCCAGTCATCCTCCCAGAGACCATCTTCAATGGAAACAATAGGAAATTTTTCCACCAGTTTCTCGTAGTACTCTGTCATCTCCCTGGCATCCCGGTAGATCTTTTCCCCTTTCATGCGGCTTTCCCCTGGGAAAAAGTATACGCCTTTTTCCTCATCATAAAGTTCGCTGGAAGCTGCATCAATGGCAATGGAAATCTCCTCGCCAGGTTTGTATCCTGCTTTTTCTACTGCATGGACGATCAGCGTAAGCACTTCCTCTGAATCCGGAAGATCCGGGGCAAAGCCTCCTTCATCACCAACTGCTGTGGAAAGTCCTTTTTCCCGGAGAAGGAGCTTTAAGTGCTGGTAAACTTCCGCACACATACGGATACCTTTTTCCAGACACCCTGCCCCGGTTGGCATGATCATAAATTCCTGAAGATCTACGGTGTTGTCCGCATGCTTTCCCCCATTTAAAATATTCATCATCGGCACCGGAAGCTGCATGGTATGACAACCTCCAAGGTACTGATAAAGAGGAAGCCGGAGTGCACCGGCTGCAGCACGGGCCGTTGCCAGGGATACTGCCAGTGTGGCATTGGCTCCTGCACTGCTTTTGTTTTCCGTTCCGTCCGTTTCGATCAGAAGATGATCGATCCATGCCTGGTTCAGGGCATTTTCTCCGATGATGGCATCCGCCAGACGGGTATTGATGTTCTCCACCGCTTTTTTCACACTCTGGCCCAGATATTCCTCCCGGTTCCCGTCCCGCAGCTCCACTGCCTCAAATTTCCCTGTGGACGCTCCGGACGGCACCATGGCTCTTCCCGTATATCCGTTGATCCCTACAATTCCCTCTCCTACCGTCACTTCCGCTTCCACTGTAGGATTCCCCCTAGAATCAAGGACCTGTCTTGCATGAACTTTTCGAACAGGCAGATAACGTAGCATAAGTTTTTCCCTCCTTGAAAATAATAATACTGTTTATGATCTCCTGCACTTTCTGAT
>SKEE01002827.1_pt1 | contig 11190 bp, 8 predicted proteins | sample 4826661 | NCBI WGS metagenome assembly SKEE01 (sample SAMN11008817, study PRJNA524170) | human gut metagenome | biome: Human fecal sample; material: Feces; isolation source: fecal sample from pouch patient p20 | host: Homo sapiens | place: Israel: Tel-Aviv | collected 2016-11-14
ATATCATACTTTTCTAAGTAACTACAGTATATCCCATTTTATCTATTGAAAAAATGACATATACAAATAGCATTTAATTATTTTGTATCATATTCAATTTTGGAGGTCTATTATGTTTGTTGCCTATAATTCAAGTCCCACAAATCCTGATTTACTCCGCAATATCGTAGCTCCTGGAATTGCTGACAACGTTTCAGCTATCAGCTCTTTTTATCGGCTAAAGTCTCCTTTTGCGCTTCAGTTCACCACATTTCACCCAGATACTGAAGATCAGACTTTTCTCTTTACCTCTATGTCGCCCGACAATATTATCTATTGTTCTTCTTCTGCGTCTGAAGTCAGACAGTATTTATCCGGAGATCTTCATCAGCATGATTTTTTTGAACTTCTTTTTGTAGTTGACGGTACTTTATACCAAAATATAGAAAACCGAAGACATCTTTATATTCCCGGAAGTTGCTGTCTTCTAAACAAGAACGTCCGTCATACTGAAGAATATTCCACTGATTTCCGGGTGATCTTTTTTCAGTTTTCTGACCACTTTATCAAGGAGATCTTTTCAGCCCTTTCTATGAATTACTTTAAGGCAGAACGTGACCATAAGCAGACGCAAATGGAGCAATTTCTGCAGCAAAACCTTTTGAATCCCGGGCATACATGGAAAAATTATATTGACTTTATCCCTACCAATGATGCTGACTGGACAGTCCAGAATGTTCATTCTATTTTTGAACAGATAACGAGAGAGCTCTTATCGCCTCAGTTTGGATCTTCTGCAGCTATTACTTCCCTGTTTTTTAAGCTGTTCCATCTGCTCGATCAGCCCAAATACTATCAGACATCACCAGTTAAAATCGGTACTGATTCAGAGAATCTGCTGTTTCAGAAAATCACCCGTTTAATGGAAAAATCTAACGGCAGGATGTCGCGGCACGAACTCGAATCCAGTCTTCATTATTCAGGAGATTATCTAAATAAGATTGTTAAAAAATATACCGGTCTGGCAATTTTTGATTACGGCATGACTTTCTGTATGAAAAGAGCATCCTCACTGCTTCAGTATTCTAATATGACAATAAGTGAAATAGCACGGCAGTTAGGGTTTAGCAACAGAACTCATTTCTATAAAGTCTTTCAAAATACGTTTTCGCTTACCCCTTCCGAATACCGTAGGGTTTACAGGACTGCACAGAAATAGACTATGCAGTCCTATTTAACTTTTTATAATCTCCATTCGTCTTGCCATCGAATTACAGGCTTATCTTCATGCCATTCGATAGGAAGCCATACATATCGTGAAATAGATGTGTTTTCACGGTGATGGCTCAACTTTCCTGATAGTCTTGCTTCTACCTTTGGTGTCAGATCTGGTTTTATTAGATCTTCGTGTCTTCCGGAAGACATGGCCTTTTCTATCATACGATAGTATTTCTTCGACATCCATTTTCCAAAGTTTGTCGGCTTCCATCTGTCTGCCATCTGTGAATCAAAAGCCCCTTATCTTCCCAATTTTATAAATCTTTAGAGGCATAACACCGGACACCCCAGTGCCATATTTTATTAAAGAGACCTCCCACAGTTTTTTCTTTATTTTCCCCATACCAATAGTATGTTTTATCTTCTGCATTATAAAATACAGAAAATCCGTGTGCCTGAATTGGGTTGCCATTCGTGTCAAGCCAGACCTTCCCAGGATGAAAACTTTTATATTTTCCCGTTATAGCATTCTCTATTTCCTTCTTTTTCCGCATTTTGTCTCCCTAACATCTCTTTCATAATCTTTACACGCTTTTTTAGCATTTCTGCTACAAATTCATTTTTTTGATCCGCGTCATATCCATGGTATCCTCCCGGCACAATATAACTGGTAACTGGAATTCCATTCTTTTTTAGTTTCTGCGCATATGCAGTTCCCTCGTCACAAAGCACATCTATTTCAGCCACTTCAACATAGGCTTCCGGAAGCGATGAAAAATCATCGCTTCTTAAAGGTGCCGCATACTTTAACATCCCTTTATCTCCGTCTTTCAAATAAATATCCCACATATTTTCATTCGCATTAAACGGCCACGGTGCGTCTCTGTATTTTTTCATAGAAGGATAACTGAGGGAATTGTCTACAACCGGATACACAAGCATCTGCCCTCTTACCTTTGGACCGCCGAAGTCTCGGATGTAGTGTGTCAGAGCCGCTACCAGACACCCTCCCGCACTGTCTCCGTAGATCAGGATTTGATGCGGGTCAATTCCCAATTTTTCTGAGTTTTTCTCCAGATAAAGAATGCAATTATAGCAATCCAACAACGGTCCTGGGAATGGTTGTTCCGTAGAAACTCTGTAATCCGGAAGGAAAACTCTCACATTCAGCTCTTTCGCATAATAAACCATGCTGTTTAGCCCATCTACAGTCAGGGGAAAGTAAAATGCTCCTCCATGAATATAAAACAATACCGGACAATCTTTTCTGCCTTTTATCTCTTCTGGCTCCAGACAATACATATTCACAGCAGTTCCGTCACTTACGACAGTGTATTTCTGCATATTTATCCCTTTTGGCGGTACATATCGTTCCACCTGCTCTTTTCTCTGCCCGACAGACTTACGCATTCCGTTCTGGATCAGCGGACTGTACATATTAAACCATGCCATGAATGTATTTCCTTTTGGCAGTCTGGGATTATATTGATATTTCTCTGGTATATGTCCGCTCCATATTCCAAATGTTCTCGCTGATTTTAATTTATTTTTCATACTGATTTCCTGTATTTTTACCTTTCCGATTTCGTCGTCTGATATACATAAGTTCCTGCTTCTGCTATGCGCCTGCTCCCATCCCGAAAGATAATCTCCGCCGTAGTATTGGGCGGTATCACGACCATATATTCGGTTATTCCATCTTTCTTTTTCTTCCAGGAGCTTTCTACATTACCATAAATACTGTTCCACCGCGCATGTACACTTTTCAACGTACCTCCCGGAATCGGGCGGATAATAAAATGATTTTCTCCATCCACACTGATTCCAGCCACTGTATCAAACAGCCATTGGCAAACTGTGCCGGGACTATAGTGATTCTGACTCAGAGTTCCTTCCCAATTTTCCCAGACGGTTGTTGCTCCTCTCCTGACTTCATAAAGCCATCCTGGCTGTTCCTCATTTTCCAGCATTTTGTACGCCAAATCTTCTCTTCCCATATTGCTTAATGTCTTAAGGATAAATGGTGTCGAAAGAAATCCGGTACCTATACGGTATCTTCGGTTTTCAACTGCCTGTGCAAGCCTTTGCTCCAGTGATTCTTTCTCCTTGTCTTCAGCAATGCCAAAAGCAAGCGGACGCACCAATTTTGCCTGACGGTCTGTATCCGGCACTTTATCTTTAAGAAAAAGAGTCTGATATGCTTTTTTGGCTCCATCCCTATATTCAGCAAACAACTCTGCATCCGATTTTTCTCCGAGTTCTTCCGCCACCGACGCCATATGCTTCATGGTAAAATACAGATATGCCGTACATTCTTCCATATGAGATGCATGATGCCCTGCCGCAATCCTATCCTGAAATTCTTCCGGCTCAAGCCATTCCCCAAGATGCATTCCCTTTTCATAGGTATATCGGTCATATGGATTTTCTTTCGCTTTTTTACTGTCTTTCTGACCGGTATTATGAATCATAAACATTGCGTATCTGCGCATCATTTCATAATTTTCTCTCAGTACACGAATATCTCCGAATACTTTCCAGAATCTGTACGGGATCAGTACCGCTGCGTCTCCCCATCCTACACTTGCTCCTGTATTGTCGTACAGCATGGAAAGTCCGTTATATGGTACCACGGCTGACATTTTCCCATTTTTAAACTGATTATCCTGCATATCACGCATCCATTTTTTAAAAAAGGGGGCTGTATTCATCAGGAAAGACCCCGTACGGAAAAATATCTGTGCATCTCCTGTCCAGCCCAGGCGTTCTCTGGTCGGACAATCTGTAGGCACATCCGCAAAGTTGCTCTTCATACTCCACAGTGTATTCTGAAATAGTCTATTCACTTTCTCATCAGAACAGTTAAAACTGCCGGTCTGCTCCAGATCAGAATATACGGCGACCGCTTCAAAATCTTCCGGGATAATCTGTATTTCAGATTCAACAAGAGCATAGCGGAATCCGAAAATTGCAAATTTTGTTTTATAAAAGTCTCTCCCTCCGGAACAGGTAAACAGGATCTCCTGCTTTGGCGTATTCTGCATCTGCCCTCTCACCTTGTCTTCGTTTCCTGTCATGAGCATGATTTCTGTCATTTTACCGAATTCTTTTACCGGCTTGTGTTCAACCATATTTTTCTGAGTGAATTCTCCGTTTTCATCAAGGATTTCCCCCAATGTAAGATGGATTTTTTTCCCTTTTTCCCCTTGAACGGAAAATGCCAGAAATCCTGCCATATTCTGTCCGAAGTCCAACACCTTTTTCCCGGATGGAGTCTTCAGAAGTTCTGGTTTGAAATGTTCCTGTTCCCGGATTATGACATTATCTGCAGATGAGGGGATTACCTTTTCCTTTATTTTTCTCGCTTTCCCGCTGTATGACGGCTGGTTACCCGCCTCAACAACTTCTCCGTCTTTAAGATCCGCAAATCTCACCGCACCGTCGTTTGACCACCTGAAACTCTGATCACTGCTGATGACATCAACGTTTCCGTCCTCTCCGGTCAATTCGAGCTGGCAGATCAGCTTTGTCTTTCTTCCAAAAACATTGGTTTGGCCAAAACATCCGATAGAGCCCCTGTACCAGCCGTCTGCCAGCAGCACTTCGAGCCGGTTCAATCCAGCCTTTATAAGTCCTGTCACATCATATGTCTGATATTGTATCCTTTTCCGATAATCCGTACATCCCGGTGCCAGCACATATTCTCCCGCTCGAATTCCGTTTACTGACGCCTCATACAGACCACACGCCGTAATATACAGTCTGGCTTTTTTCACTGGCTTCTGTACAGAAAACTCTTTTAGAAAGCAGTCAACAGGCCAGCGCATATTTTTCTTAGGTCTGTAATCTCCGCTGATCCACGTTCCTTCCCAGTCACTGGGTTCTAACAGACCCATTTCAAACATTGCCTCCGCACTCTCTCCCGGCAGGTTGTTCTCATCCCAAAGCAGTACTTTCCATTCCGCGCGCATGCGGCTTTTTAATTCTTTTCCCTCATAACGGATATGTGTCATCGAATTTTTAGGCACTTTCCCACTGTTCCAAAGCAGTTTCCCTTCACAGGTCACCAGAATCTGATATGCTGTCTGCTTTTTACCGCCTGCACATTTCCAAAAGAATTCTGGAGTTCTGTCACCAAGTCCGATCGGATCTTTCAGATAATCTGTCCTCAGTTCAATCGCCTGCAATCTAATCCACCTCCTGTAATGCTTCTTCAGCATTTTTCATCTTTACACTGACTATTGCCTCTGCCTCCGGCATTCCGGAATTTTCACACTTTACTGTTACTTTTATTTTCCCAGGCGTATCTCCTTTGACTACTGCCAGAGCCCTGCCCTGATATGTCTGAAAACATCCTGTGTCATACGCTTCTTCTGTACATGGATTTGCACTTCCGAATCCGAGCAGTGTTCCTCCTGTAACGGAAACATTCAGGCGACAGTCCATATTACTTTCTACAACATCATTCTTTCCTCTGATCTCTACAGGTATATATACAATATCGTCTACTGTAATCTCTTTCTCTTCCGGTTCGGCGCAAATATGCATTGGTCCTTCTGCAGATTGCAGACAGTTTCTGCCGCATTCCTGACCATCAGCCCGATATGCCACTGCCTCCAACACCCCCGGCGCATATTTTGTTTTAAAGATTGCCTTATAATCTCTGCATTTTTTCTTTCCGAGAGAGTGTCCATTAAGGAGAACTTCTACATAAGGCGCCTGCGTGTACACTTCTACTATCGCCTTATTCCCATCGCAAGCACACCACGACCAGCTCTCGACAGCATTTGTTCCGCGCCAGACAGATTTACTTACTCTGACCCCGGGATGATTGACCGGCCTTACTCCAAGCACCGGCGTATCATTCTGTTCCCAAACTACCTGAGCATATCGGCACGATGCATCCGGAATTCCCAGAATATCAATTACTCCAGCACCTCCGAGCAGCCATGGATAGGGACGGTTAAAAGGCATTCCCCCTGTATAGCTCCATGCTCCGATTCCTGATTCTCCCAGATAATCCCATGCCGTCCACATGAAATCTCCGATCAGGTACGGATATTTTTTTACCATCGCCCAGTTCTTCGCAATATCCTGGGGAAACGTCTCACTTCCAAAAATAATTCTCTCCGGATGATCTTTTCCGTCCAGCGGATATCTTCCGGAGCCATAATTGTATCCCACAATATCAAGGCTGTCAGCAAACGGCGATGAAACAGCATCTACCTTTTTTGAGTTTCCGCCATTATTCATTCCTGTTCCTATAAAAGACGCCATAATATTAAAAGCAAGGCTTGAATTCTGTGATTCTTTTTTCTCCTTCTTCTGTCCTGCTTCCGTTTTTGTCTCTCCATCCTGATAGATTCCATTTCCCTTTGCAGCCCGTCCTATCACCATGAGATTAACACCGCATGTCACCGCTCTGGCAGGATCAAGCCTATGGATCAACGAGACCATAGCTTTTCCTGCCTCGACTCCTTTTTTCTCACACGGCTCTGCCACTTCGTTGCCGATTGAATAAAGAATAACCGACGGGTGATTGTAATCACGCTCTACCATAGCTTTCGTATCTTCCTCCCACCATTCATGGAAATCACATCCATAGTCGTATTTATTCTTTCGGTTATACCACATATCAAATGTCTCATCCATAAGATACATTCCATACCGGTCACAGGCATCAAGCATGGCTCTGCTTGTCGGATTATGAGCGCTGCGAATTGCATTGAATCCCATTTTTTTCATAATCCTTACCCGTCGTTCCTCACTTTTCGCATAAGTTGCAGCTCCTAAAATCCCGTTATCGTGATGGATACAGCCTCCTCTTAACAATGTTTCATTCCCGTTGACAAAGAATCCTTTTGGACTCCATTCCAGTTTTCTGATACCAAATTTTTCTTGTGCTTTGTCCAGAACTTCTCCATTTTCAGAAAGCGTCACCATACATTGATAAAGATAAGGCGTTTCCGCACTCCACAATTTCGCATCCGGAATATCAAGTTCAGTTATTCTTCCATTTCCGGACGCAATGCATTGCTCATGATCCATGATTTTCACAGACACATCTGCGTTCTCAGCTTCCGGACTTACTGCTGTTTCAATACGAATCCGGGCCGGACTATAGCTTAAAGTAGTAATGCGTACCCCCTGATAAAGAATATGTTGCTTTTCTCCAATAATCAGATTCACTGGCCGATATATTCCGCTTCCTGTATACCACCTGCTGTTTGGCAGTTGCGAATTATCAACAGTTACACTGATTATATTTTCTTTTCCGTAATTCAAATACTCATCCATACAAATTACAAATGGAACATATCCATACGGTCGGTTTCCTGCCTTTTTCCCATTGATACATACTTCAGCATTTTTATAAACCCCCTCAAATTCAAGCATCAGGGTTTTATTTCTCCATTCCTCCGGTGCGGTAAAATGTTTTTCGTATTCGTAGATACCACCGATAAAGTATCCGTGCGCGCTGCCGCCCGGACTATCCGCACATCTTTTCTCATGTATCATAGCGTCATGGGGCAGACTGATTTTCTTATAGGCACTCTCGCCTGCCCTGCGAAAGAGCCAATTATTACAAAAAGTTTTACTCTCCATATGATTCTCCTGTCTTTGCTTTCATTCAAAGATTTCTGTCTTTCTTTTTTCTGCTTTCTTTTTTTCTGCTTTCTTTTTTTCTGCTTTCTTTTTTCTTACGCTTAGCTTCTTCTTTCGCTTTTTTATCTGCCAGCTTTTTCTGATATTTGGCCTCTTCCTCGTCAAAATTGAGACCTTTCTTGCGGCATCTTTCATGCAGTTCCTCAATTCGCTTTTCTTCTGCTTTCCGATCCTGCTCCTCCTGCTCCATCGCAGCTCTTTCTTCAGACGAAATATAAACGATTCCTCTGGCTTCTGCTTCCGCTTTACGACGTTTGATAAAGTCCCGCACTCTCTGTTGCATAATAGCTGATCTGCATGATGAGGATTGAGTGAATCGCAATTGATATTCCTCTTGTACACCATGCTGGCACAAATAACCTGCCGTTTTTCTCTTTATTCATTTTTCTCTTCCTCTTTTCTCTTATTTATGATATTCTTATATCATACTTTTCTAAGTAACTACAGTATATCCCCTTTTATCTATTGAAAAAATGACATATACAGATAGCATTTCATTATTTTGTATCATATTCAATTTGGGAGGTCTATTATGTTTGTTGCCTATAATTCAAGTACCACAAATCCTGATTTACTCCGCAATATCGTAGCTCCTGGAATTGCTGACAACGTTTCAGCTATCAGCGCTTTTTATCGGCTAAAGTCTCCTTTTGCGCTTCAGTTCACCACATTTCACCCAGATACTGAAGATCAGACTTTTCTCTTTACCTCTATGTTGCCTGACAAAATCATCTATAGTTCTTCTTCTGCGTCTGAACAGCACTATGCTGGACAACTATATCAACCGCGTTCACAAATACAAAATCAGTCTTGTATCTGCCCTGATAAAAGCTGTATGCGACTATATTGATATCAATTTAGAAAAAAATCCGACACTGGATGAGCTTGCTTCTTTTTCCAATTATTCTAAATATTATCTTTCAAAAAAATTTAAACAGGTAATCGGTGAAACAGTCACTGATTATATGAATAAACTGCGTATTGAACGTTCAAAAGAACTTCTTCAGAACACAACGCTTAGTATCCATGCAATCGGAGAGAAGTTTGGTTTTTGCTCCTCCAGCTACTTTGCCGAATGTTTCCGTAAATACACGGGGTGTTCCCCTGCCGATTTTCGTTCCTGATAACAGCACCAATGTACAAGGACAGGGGAACATATCTCAAACCAAGTAGTTTCTCTTTTATTCATTGACCGCCATCTTACATTTTCCACATGCCGCGCACCCTCCGTGGGACTCCTCCCAGAGCCGGTCTGCCACGGGTGCCCAGTTTTCAGCCGCTTCTACGCATTTGTCTGAAAATTCCTTTGCACTCTCCAGATTCTGGTAGTCCGTGCTTTTCGCATGGCTCTTTTCCACAATCTCCGTCAGCCTTCCCGGATTGTCCAGCACCGGGCAGGGACGAAGCAGGTTGTCATTCCACGGCTGGTTATCGTGATACCCCATAAACAGTGGGGAAGTATATGCTTCAAGGAGCGTTTTCTCCCGGATATCAGAGTCGGAATAATGAATAAATGCACAAGGCTCGATATCTCCGTTGGCATTGATATGGCAGTAGCACCTGCCTCCCGCGATACAGCCGCCAACGTACTCTCCGTCATTCCAGAAATCTACCGTGAACAGCGGCTTTGTCTTACGGTATTCCCGGATCTTGTGGTACATCATCTCCCTCTGCTCTGCTGTAGCGATCAGCTCCTTCACCGCGCCTTTTCCTACCGGCATGTATGTAAAGAACCATGCGAACTTCGCTCCCATATCAATCATCTGGTCGAAATATGCTTCGCTTCCGATCACCTCCGCATTGGCGGATGTATAACAACAGGAAATTCCAAAAGGCAGCTTTCTCTCTTTCAGGATATTCATTGCTTTGATGATTTTCTGATAAGTACCATTTCCTCTGCGGGAATCTGTCGCCTCCTCAAAGCCCTCGATACTGATGGCAGGCATAAAGTTTTTCACACGCAGCATCTCATCTGCAAACACTTCATCAATCAGCGTTCCGTTTGTAAATGTGGAAAATACGCAGTCAGGATGTTCCTCACACAGCCGGATGATGTCTTTCTTCCGTACAAGAGGTTCTCCCCCTGTAAACAGATAGACATAGGTTCCCAGTTCCACACCCTGTTTTACAATGTCGTCCATTTCTTCATAGGTCAGGTTCATGTGGTTTCCGTATTCCGCCGCCCAGCAGCCGGTACATTTCAAGTTGCAGGCGCTGGTAGGATCCATCAGGATTGCCCACGGGATATTGCAGTTATGCTTTTCCTTGTTCTCCTTCTGTCTCTGGTATCCCAGAAGGCAGCCGTTGATGATAAAGTTCTCAAACAGGCGGGTTCTCACACCGGGATCAATATCCGTCCACAGGCTCATCACCAGTTTGTGCCAGTTATTATCGGGGTCAAGGACAACCTCCCGGATGACATCCCTCTGCTTTTTCAAAGTATCCTTCCTGTCAAAACGGTCAAACCAGTCCAGGAGCTTCGGCAGGTTCTTCTCCTGGTCCTTATCCATGTAGGCGAGCGCCTATTTTACTGCAAATGCTTCCACATTTTCTTTTAATGCCATTGTTTTTTACCTCTCTTTTCTTTTGTTTTTATGTTTTGATCATATATTGACCAAGCTGCTTTTTTGCAGCCGGAAAATCCGGCATGAGGCTAAGAAACTATAAGCATAAAGGGGTAGGATGCACTCATTCTACCCTGTCAATCTGAAGGAGGTATCATATTCGTGAGAAAACATACAGTCAAAGAACTACCACCAAATAGAAAGCATCACCCAGACTATATAAAGTTCATCTATACATTATGAAAGATGTGTATAACCAGATTATTCTGATTTCTACCATTGCTGCTGTACAATTACTGTTTTTCACTCTCTTAAATGATCTATTCACCATCACTGGGATGGCTACTATCATAATAAGGATCGCAGCGAGATTTTTCACAAAAAAAAACTGGTAAATGATCTTTTAAAATCATCTACCAGATTTTTTATTTATCCTTATCTCACACCCCGATCAGCCCCTCTCTCCAGCTTATCTTTTCCCTGCTTTTCTTGAATAATCCTCTTATTAACCTCAATTCGTTCATGAATGGATAATTTCTTATCTTTTCCATCTACCGCCTGCTTCTGCTGTGCCGGTTTTCTATCTGTTTTTCCTACATCCTTAACTACTGCATTCGCTTCGGTACTTATTACTCGCTCATCTGCTCTTCCTTCATTTCTTTCCGCTACCTGCTGTTCTCGTCTCTCCTTCACACCTTTTTCTTCCAGACTGCAAAAGCTCTGCAAATACGGAAGCACATGATTCTGCATGTCTGTCAGATCT
>SKEE01002851.1_pt1 | contig 11109 bp, 5 predicted proteins | sample 4826661 | NCBI WGS metagenome assembly SKEE01 (sample SAMN11008817, study PRJNA524170) | human gut metagenome | biome: Human fecal sample; material: Feces; isolation source: fecal sample from pouch patient p20 | host: Homo sapiens | place: Israel: Tel-Aviv | collected 2016-11-14
GATATGGACAATCTAATGAATATAATTTTAAGGGCAATATAGGTTTTATGAATATATATAATGAACCTTTAGGCGATGATTATTTACTTAGTAAGACTGGAGAGACAAAAGCTAAAGAAGAAGTTCTTGTAGAGGGAGCTGTAAAGACAGAGCCAGTGGATTTATTTCATCCAGGATTTTTAAATTCTAGTAATTACAGAATACCAGCCTTATTTAAAACAAAAGAAGGAAATAGGGTTAATAAATGTACAAAAAGAAATATAGTGGGTGGTTGAAGCACTGGGACTTCATGGTGATTGATTTAATCTGCATACAGTTATCATTCTGTATAGCTTATATTCTCAAATTTGGATTTTCTAATCCGTATAGCATACAGGAATACAGAAATCTGGCGGAAATTTTTCTATTAGTGGATTTCTTTGTAACTGTTGTCTTTGATTCATTCAAAAATATATTAAAAAAAGGATGGTATCTCGAATTCGGCGAAACAATTAAACACATATTCATAGTGGAAGCAATTACTCTGTTCTACCTATTCACTGTTCAAAACAGTGATATATACTCCAGAATTACGTTTTATCTTATGATACCTGTATATATCCTTATCTCATATACAGGGCGCTGTCTATGGAAGGTTCATCTGCAAAAGAGTACAGCACGTACATCTGCAAGAGCAATAATCATTGTAGCATCAAACACGCAAATAGCCGAATGTTTAAAAGATATATGTGGAATGGGATACAATGGTTATCGATGCGCAGGGCTTGTAACACTTGACAAAGATGCATCGGTTACATCCATATCCGGTATTCCTATTGTTGCAACAGTTGATACTCTTACAGATTATGTTTGTAAGGAGTGGGTTGATGAAATATTTATTTTTCCACAGAAGAACGATTCAGAGATACTCAAAATTACGGATGAATTAAACAGTATGGGAATCACCACACACATTGCAATTGCAAAAAGCAGTAACGAGCATAACAACACACCGCTGGTTGAAAAAATATCCAGCTACACATATATAACAAATGCCATGAATAATGCCTCGCCTTTGCCTCTTCTAGCAAAGCGTTTTATGGATATATGTGGTGGAATTATTGGTTGTCTCATTACATTGGTTCTCATTATAATAATTGGACCTGTAATATATTTTGCTTCTCCGGGACCGATTTTTTTCTCGCAGGAGCGAATCGGCAGAAATGGCAGAAAGTTCAAGATGTACAAATTCCGAAGCATGTATATGGATGCAGAGGAAAGAAAAAAAGAATTGATGTCGCAGAATAAAGTAGGCGACGGAATGATGTTCAAGATGGATTTTGATCCAAGAATAATAGGTAACAAAGTCCTTCCTAATGGTAAAAAGAAAACAGGAATAGGACAGTTTATCAGAAAGACCAGTTTGGATGAATTTCCGCAGTTTTGGAACATCCTAAAGGGTGATATGAGCCTCGTAGGAACCAGACCACCAACACTCGATGAATGGGAGAAATATGAGCCACATCACAGAGCCAGAATGGCATTTCGACCGGGACTTACAGGTCTGTGGCAGGTAAGCGGTCGAAGCAACATAACTGACTTTGAAGAAGTAGTAAAGCTTGACACCGAATATATTAATGAATGGGATCTTGGACTTGATATCAAGATAATTCTAAAAACAATTACTTCTGTAGCCCACGATGATGGTGCAATGTAATCAAACAAATAACGACACAATATATGACAGCGGAATCAGAAAATCTGACTCCGCTGTCTTTTGTTTAACTATGTATTATTATGCATTATTTATAATCTCTGTCTCTTGATATAAACTGTGCTAACCAATGCTACACCTGCAAACAATACAACCATGAGAGGCAGTACCGGATTTGTATCATCAGTCTTTGCTGATTTTGCTGTTTTAGCTGTTGAAGCCTTTGCCGGAGTAGTTGTCACTGTTTTATTATCGGCATTGACTCCCTGTGTATCACTTATCACAATAGCATACTCAGAAGCATGGCTGAATCCTAAAGTAACATTGCCGTCCGCTCCGATAGCTCCGGCATTCATAAATACCATACGTCCTGTGCTATCGTAATAATACAGGTTGCCATACTTGCCTGCATAGTTGGCGCCTACATTCAATGTAAGATCAGCCTTGAAGCCGAAGTCTCCACTATATGCAAGAGAAAGCTGCTGAACCGGATTATTACCTGCAATAGAACTAATCACATTGCCCGGAATATTATTAGTATTAGTAGTAACTGCAAGATCTATATCCTTCAAATTACTGCTCAGGATATCCTTACCATTGATAGTCCATGAATATCCATTCATCTTGAGAACCACATCAACATCCTTGCCCTTTGCAGCCTCAAGAATATCCTTTGGTACTACAGTGGCCTTACCCATATCTACATCAATCTTCTGACCTGACTTTGATGCAGAAATCTCAGAAACAACTGTCTGAATCTTCTTGCTGTCAAGCTTTACAGGCTCTTTTTTACCTGTATTCTGATCAGATGGGGTAGAAGGTGTCGATGGCTTTGTATCCGTCTTATTCTCACTGCCATGAAGCTTCTCGCCAATTATCTCTACCTCCACATACTGTACATTACCATCGCCAACAGTATAGAAATTTCCATCTATAGAGCCATATCCATCATAATCCTGCAAATCATCTTCCCATTTATAGTTACTATATCCAACCTTAGGAAGCTCTATTTTCTCTCCTGCTTTAGCGTAGATAACAGCAAGCGTCTCACTATCGTAATAATAATCTTCCTCATTATCACCACTTTCTGCATAAGCAGTGAACACAATGATATTTTTGTCATATTTTGCATATAGACTCGTATCCCTTAATACAGATTCTGTATCTGCATCCAAGTATCTATTTTCCCATTTATCAAACTTCAAACCATCTACTTCTGCATTAACCGGAGCTTTTTTTATTTCAGATACGTTGGTTCTACGTGGGACCGTAATAGATTTTGTAGTTACATAATCCAACTCCTTAGGATCCCATTCCATTATAGATACATTGTATGTAGGATTCACAAATGTTCCATTGATATATGCATTAAAATATGTACTTTCCTCAAGGGAAGGAGCATATACATACCATCCGTCCGCATCATATACATTTAATGAGCTTACATACCACTCACCCGGATATGTGGATGAATCCACATCAAAAGTGCCTTCATATAATCCGGTTGCCTCATTCCTTGTCAGATTAATCTCTTTAGATGACTTCTGATATGAGATATTCCTAGAATTTGCATTTGTGAATGTCACGTTGACTCCATCTATACCTCTTGAATCAGATGCCTCTACAGAAATCTTGACAGACTGGCCATTTGTGACATTCTGTCCACACTTGTCCAGGGTAACCTTTCCAATATGTGCTTTATCCAGATCCTTCTCACTTACATTTCCCTGAATCTTAAACTCCGGAAGCAATGATTCATCGACCGATGTATATGCATAGTAATCATTTGATACTCCATATGAACCTAATTTCCATGTTCCGGACATAACCTTTTGTGGCACCCTCCATGTAATCTTAGATCCTATACACTCATTGTACTCATTGTACATTGGCTCATATGTATCAAGCCAGAAACTCGAATATTTATTCTCTGAGGAAAACGAATCTCCCTCCTCATGTTGTCTATAAAACATACCATATGACACACCGGTTCCATTATATCCATCAGTGTATACTTTAGTTACTACTTTATCGCCTGGCTTGAGTGTCTTTCCTTTCTGATCACACTCTACAGATTTGATTGTAATCTTAGCATCCTCTGAAACAGGCTTTGTAACCTTCAGAGAATAAAGTGCATCTTCTACACCATTTGTATACTGAGGATAGTTTTCCTTATTGCTCACAAGGAGTTGTGTAACATTACCATTATTATCCACAATCTCACCTGAACTGATCCAGATATCTCCTGACATCTTTAAATCACTTGGCTTAAATGTCTTGGTATAATAACCATCCTTCATTTGCCAATCATATATATAACAAGACTGCCCATGGCCGCTATTGTCATCATCACTTCTCTTTGAAGACAGATAAAAATCAACGTGATCTATACCAGAATCTGCATCATACGCCTTAATTGAAACAGTAAACTCATCATTATAATCAATAGTCTGTCCCTGCTTGTCAATAGAGATTGACTCACAAACAGGAGCTGTAATGTCTGCTCCCTTGCTCTCTTCCGATACAGCTTTTGGCTCATCTGCTACAACACCGGCTGTCTGTGCCTGTACCTGTGCATCGTCATTCTGTGCTTCTGTCTGTTCTGTTTCCTGCTCAGCAACACTCTCTTCAGACTTTTGCTCTGTATCAGCAGCTTCCGTAGCTGCTTCATTCGTCTGTGCATCCACCGGCTGTACTTCCTGTACAGCATCACTCACTGTAGCTGCACTGTCTACTGTAGCTACACCGTCTACTGTAGCTGCACTGTCTACTGCAGCTTCGGTCTCAGTAGTACTCTCCGCATCTGCCATAACGCTCAACGTGCTTGCACTTGTGGTAAGCATTGTGAGTGTAACAGCTGCTGCTATTACTTTTTTAACCCACATATTTTTCATTTGCGGTCCTCCTTTGGTACTTTATTAATAGTTACATTATAATTATGCAACTTTATAGTACTTAAGTCAATTGTAAATATATAATATCTGCCTACATTATTTTATCCACATTTTCCTTATTTGTCTCTGAAACAATAAAATGTGGTCTATGTTTACTTTCTGAATAATTTTTAGCAATATATTGTCCCATTACTCCAAGACAAAATAATTGTATTCCACCAATAAAAATAATCACACATATAGTAGAAGCCCATCCTGCAACCGGATCGCCAAATACAAGACGCCTCACAATGATAAAGACAAGAAATAAAAAAGCGATTACCGTCATAACCATTCCAAACCATGAGGCTATGCTTAATGGAGCCTCCGAAAAATCAATTATTCCATTCACTGCATATTTAAACAGGCTCCAAAAACTCCATTTGGTTTTACCCGCCACTCTTTCTGTATTTTCATACGATATCCAGTATGTTTTGAATCCAATCCATCCAAAAATCCCTTTTGAAAAACGATTTCTTTCTCCCATTGCTATGATAGCATCTACCATAGTCCTTTTCATCATTCTGAAATCCCGGGCTCCATCAACAATATTAACATCTGATATTTTATTGATAAGCGTATAGAACTTTTTCGCGAACCATGATCTGATCGGCGGTTCACCATCTCTGTTTACACGCCTTGTTGCAACACAATCGTATTCTCCTGCTTCTAATATTTCCACCATCTTTGGTATCAAAGATGGTGGATCCTGCATATCTGCATCCATTACAGCAACGAAATCTCCATCTGCATTGCAAAATCCCGCATACATGGCAGACTCTTTTCCAAAATTTCTTGAAAATGACAAATATTTAACTTTGTAATCATTATGAGATATTGATTTTAATTCATCTAGTGTATTATCCACTGAGCCATCGTTTACAAACAACAACTCATAGTCATATTCTAAACTCTTTAATATCTTTGTTACTTCTGAATAAAATAATGGTACAGAAGCCTGCTCATTGTAACATGGAATTATTATTGATATTTTCATTAGCCCTCACTACTAGTCAATTTTTGTTGCTCTGCTGTTCTCAACCTTGTATTTATGACCAGCCTTGTCAGTATATGTAAGATTATCTGCGAATGATACTCTTCCATCTTTAACATACCAGGTTCCGTTATCATTTGAAGCTATTCCCTCATGACTAAAGTCAACCTTTCCGTCCGTTCCGATATACCACCAGCCATTACTATTGCACTGAATTGTTTCTTTTCCCTTTTGAACCTGTCCACCATTGATATAGTACCAGCCCTGTGGGGTATACAATACACCATTTGCATTGAAGTTAACCTTACCATTCTGGCAATACCAGTCACCATTTGTATTTGAGGCTATTCCGTTATAGTTGAAATCAACCTTACCATCTTTTCCAATGTACCACCAGCCACTGCTGTTACACTGGACTGTTTCCTGTCCTTTCTGTACTTTTCCTCCCCGGAAATAATACCAGCCTTGCGGTGTATACAATACATCATTTGCATTAAAGTTTACTTTTCCGTTCTGGCAATACCAGTCACCATTCGCATTTGAGGCTATTCCATTATAGCTAAAATCTACCTTTCCATTTCTGATTACCCACCAGCCGTTTGAGTTTGGCGCTACTGTATTCTTATTGAAATCAACCTTTCCATCTGTTCCAATATACCACCATCCAAGGTTATTTGCTGCTACAGTTTCAGAGCCCTTCTGCACTTTACCATGAACAACGTAATACCAGCCTTCATAGCCCAATGTATCAGAATAAACCACACCACTGAGGTCAAAATTCACTTTACCGTTCTGACAATACCATTCTCCATTTGCATTGCTTCCGATTCCATTAGCATTGAAATCTACTTTTCCGTTACGGACATAAAACCAACCATTACTATTATTTGTGATCTCATTTTTTGTCACATCAACCTTACCATTTTTAAAGTAATACCAGTTATTATCCGTTCCCTGAAGGAGACCAGTTGCTTTTGCATTATCCCCCTTTGGCTTAACCGGATTATATACTCCAAGAGATGTATCAATTTTAATCGAATTTTCCTTTGCGAATTTCTCTGCGGTTGAGTTTTTATAACATTTAATTGTCAAACGTAAATCATTTTCAAATGCATCATATCCAATCTCAGCCTCTGGATTATAAATAGTGGCTTTTTCTAATATAGAACAACCTGAAAATGCTCTATCTTCTATTGTTTCTACTTTGCTTGGAACCACTACATTATTCAAACTGCTACAACCTGAAAATGCAGAGCTGCCTATACTCATTAAATCAGCCGGAAATACCATCTGCTTTAATGAACTGCATCCAAGAAATGCATTAAAACTTATTTCCTTTACTGTTCCCGGCAGATCTACTTTCTCCAGATAGCTTGCTCCATAAAACATACTACTTGGAATTGATTTCATACTGCCTGTTAATTTCACTTCCTTAAGACTTGAACATCCTGAGAATATTTCCATTCCTGTTGTGCTAAGATTACCACTTTTTATCTCAAATGCTGTAAGACCTTTGCAGTCGGAAAATGCACGTTCTTCTATTGTCTCTACTTTGCTTGGAACCACTATATTAGTCAAACTGCTACAACCCGAAAATGCAGAGCTGCCTATACTTTTTAAATCAGCCGGAAATACCATCTGCTTTAATGAGCCGCATCCACCAAATGCATTAAAACCTATTTCCTTTACTGTTTCCGGCAGGTCTACTTTCTCCAGATGGCTTGCTCCGCAAAACATGCTGCTTGGAATTGATTTCATACTGCCTGTTAATTTTACTTCCTTAAGACTTGAGCATCCTGAGAATATATCAGATCCTGTTGTGCTGAGAATATCACTTTTTATCTCAAATGATGTAAGTCCTTTACAATTTTTAAACGCATTTCCTCCAATTGTCTCTACTTTGCCGGGAACCACTATATTTGTCAAACTGCTACAATCTGAAAATGCATATTCATCTATACTCCTTAAATCAGACGGAAATACCATCTGCTTTAATGAGCTGCATCCACCAAATGCATTAAAATCTATTTCCTTTACTGTTTCCGGCAGTTCAACTTTTTCCAGATAGCTTGCTCCGCAAAACATACTGCTCGGAATGGATTTCATACTGCCTGTTAATTTTACTTCCTTAAGACTTGAACATCCTGAGAATATATCAGATCCTGTTGTGCTGAGAATATCACTTTTTATTTCAAATGATGTAAGTCCTTTGCAATTTTCAAATGCGCGTCCTCCAATTGTCTCTACTCTGCCGGGAACCACTATATTAGTCAAACTGCTACAACCTGTAAATGCAGAGTCATCTATACTCTTTAACCCAGCTGGAAATACCATCTGCTTTAATGAGCTGCATCCACCAAATGCATTAAAATCTATTTCCTTTACTGTTTCCGGCAGTTCAACTTTTTCCAAATAGCTTGCTCCGCAAAACATACTGCTTGGAATGGATTTCATACTGCCTGTTAATTTTACTTCCTTAAGACTTGAGCATCCTGAGAATATGTCAGATCCTGTTGTGCTGAGAATTCCACTCTTTATTTCAAATGATGTTAGACCTTTGCAATTTTCAAACGCACTTCCTGAAATTGTCTCTACTTTACTCGGAATAACCATGCTGGTCAATCCGGTACAGCCTGAAAATGCAGAGCCATCTATGCTTCTTACATTTTCTGATATAATAACCGATTTTAATGAACTACGATTTTGAAATGCGCACCATCCTATTGCAGTAGCTCTTGATGGAATAACTACACTTGTACTATTTCCAATATACTTTGTAATTGTATTTCCATCCCACTCAAAATCAGATTCGGCTGTCTCTTTTCCAGAGCCGTACAATGACTGATCATCGGTCTGTGATTTTACTGAATTATCACTATTTGTAATATCCAATACTAGTTCTGGTGACTCAGTTGTATCTACTTTCTCTGGGGTTTCTTCCGATTCATTTTTTTCTGCTGAACTATCTGTCTCTTTGGTATCCAACACATCTGCTGCATTTGCCTTATCTGTAGTCTCTGATGTCTGTTGTTCTTCTATAACGTCCTCAGATGACTCCTGATTAGATTCAACAGCTGTTGCATTATCAATAGCTGCTGCCATAATTGTGTTAGTAGGACATAATGTTGCAATCATTTGAGCTGCCAATATAGCTGCAATTACCTTCTGTTTCATAAATTTCTCCTTTACTTTTGTTATTCTTTTAACAGTTTATCATACTACAGTACTATAAACAATGTAATATCTCACAAACTCAGTACCATATATCTATGCATTTTGCTGTTTTTTTAAGTTTTACCCATTTTATTCATAAAAATCATAAAAACCATACAATACCGGATTGTTATTATCAATTATCCAATCACTGCTACTTCTCTTCCTCATCATTCCAAAATATATCAACTCCTGATATGAAGAATCCATATCACTTAGTTTTTCAATTAATGGCGTATGACTCATATCATCTATAGATTTCTTTGAAAGTGTATTCCCATAGTCATCAGGACATGCAGCATACCACTGCTGCACAATTGTAGGCATCTGTTCATCAGCCATTCTCAAAGTATCATAGCCGTAAAAGCCCATGGAATCAAAATCAGCCGGCTCACTCACTAACTGTGTAACACCAATATCATCAACCTTCCATACAAATGCACCTGCTACAGCATACCCACCTTCCGTCAATGTTATGGTATAAGCGTGTGTAATATAAATATAAAATCCATCTGCCTTCTGTTGATAAGCAACCTGACACGTTATATTAGTATTGCCCAGATATGCTGATGATATTTTGCCACCCGTAATCTCATTCACCTGCTTTGTATCATCATCATAATCGTATATCTGAATATTGATCTTTCCAGAACCATTCTCATAAGAAATAACTCCTACTACCATTTCATTCTCTGAATCATTATCAATATCCAGATATTTAGCTCCCATTACTCCACCTTGCCCATCCATACCGGAATACTCCAATGAATCCAGTGCATCCTCAAATCCAAATGCATAATGTACTGCCAAATCCGGCGATGCCTGACCTTTACCGGCAATTAAACTACTCTGAAGATAGTTCGACAATATCTCATTCGTATCCAATTTTTCACTCTCTGACTCACTTTCTGACTGTAGCTCACTAACAGGTTCCTGTTCGCTGGAATTATTTGGAATCTTGATTTCATTGTATATAGGTTTCTTCGATTCATCAGCCTTTCTTATATTACCAGCAATAAGTGCTGCTCCACCTATTGTGCCGACTGCAACCACTCCTGCCACTATAGCAGCCACCTTGTGCGTTGCAAACATGCCTTTTAATACACCTGTCCCAGTGTTCACAGCTGACGAATTTGCTGCTCCCTCTGCCATCGTTTTAGAAGTGGTTATCTCTTTTGTCAGCTTCTCAGTCACCTGTGCCTGGATATTTGGATTAACAGGCACTGTCTTCGTATATTGTATAAATAGAAAAAGTAAAAACGGTACGAGACCGACAGAATGAAGTCTGATTCCCTCTTTTTTCTCAATATCATATATAGCACTTTCCAATTTATTCAATGATCGATAAAATTTAGTCTTTATGGTGCTCTCTGAGCAGCCCATAGCTGCAGCAATATCCTTAAATGGAGTATCACTGAAACACCTCATCATGATAATCTGCTGCTCATCCTCTTTCAAACCCTTTACTGTTTCAAGAAGAAGCTGTTGTTTCTCCCTGTTTACATAAATATCCTCCGGCACTGTCAAACTCAATTGTCCACACTGCATATCATGTGAACTCTGATATATCTTCTCCTGCTCACCTAAATCATCATCCTCAGATGTAATATGTAATTCATGATCATTTTTTGTTCGGCTTCTACGGTAAAAATCAGTAATTTTGTTGTTTGCCAGACTAATAACCCACTTGTACGTGCTCTGAGGATCCTTTATAGTGTCAATTCCTTTATATACACTAATCATAGTTTCCTGGGCTATGTCTGCCACATCATGCTCATCAATTCCACGTGCCTTTATCAAGGCATTCACATGCGGAAACATGATATTGTATATCTGATTATATGCTTCCTTATCACCATTTTGCATTGTGACAGTATACTGAGCAAGATTATTATACAACTGTATCTGTTCCTGCGAGTATGTAGTAACTGTATCCATGTCTTATTCCTTTCTTTTAAACTACTTGGCATTTGTTTTTCTTTTACACCATGTAGGTCGCATACAACATCACTAAAGTTTCAATTTTCAAGAAAAATTTTATTTTTTTTATTATATTTGTGTCATCCTCCAAAATTTCAATCACAGAGGATGTTTACCAAGGGTGTGGATACTAATCGCCTTCATGAATAATCAAGTTTAATATCTTCAATAATACTACATAACTAATTTTCTAATAACCGGTATCTTTTTTAGAATCAATGTTACAATAACAGTAAAAAATACAACAATTATCGTTTTTATACAATTCATCAAAAAGGAACGTCCCGGAATAAGGT
>SKEE01002857.1_pt1 | contig 11094 bp, 10 predicted proteins | sample 4826661 | NCBI WGS metagenome assembly SKEE01 (sample SAMN11008817, study PRJNA524170) | human gut metagenome | biome: Human fecal sample; material: Feces; isolation source: fecal sample from pouch patient p20 | host: Homo sapiens | place: Israel: Tel-Aviv | collected 2016-11-14
AAAATACGAAAATACGGCGCTGCATCGGTTCCGGTTGAAGCGGCCCACTGCCAGCCACCGTTATTGGCTGCCAAATCACCATCAATCAGCTGCGACATGAAATATCGCTCGCCTTCGCGCCAGTCGATCAACAAATCTTTAACCAGAAAACTGGCTGTAATCATCCGTAGCCGGTTATGCATCCAGCCAGTGCTGTTAAGCTGACGCATGGCAGCATCGACAATCGGGTATCCCGTTTTGCCTTCCTGCCAGGCCTGTAAATGTGCGGGATTGCGCTGCCACTGCACACGATCCGTCCAGACAATAAACGGACGATGTTTACACAACGAGGGATAATACGTCATCAAATGGCGGTAGAACTCGCGCCAGATCAACTCATTAAGCCAGACACTACCGGCCCCACCTTCCAGCGCCTGCGGCTGTTCCGCCAACAGGCGATGCAGACACTGGCGAGGCGATAACCCGCCCGTTGCCAGGCTGGCGGACAAACGGCTGGTGCCTTCTACCGCAGGGAAATCTCGCTGTTGCTCGTACTCCCCTGCTCCGCTCTGGCAAAACTGGCGTAATTGCGCAATCGCCGCTTTCTCTTCCACCGGGAAATGCGCAGTATCGAAAGGCTGACGAGGATAATTCAGCGTAATGGATGGCGCGGGTTCTATCATTCCGCTGCTACGTACTTTTGGCGCAGCGACGCACTCCGGCATCCCTTCCCGCAGCCGTTTCAGCCAGGCGTTCTTAAAAGGCGTAAAGACTTTGTACATCTCGTGATTACCGGTCATCACCGCGCCAGGCGGCAGGATCACGCTGTCATCAAATCCTTCACACACCACGTTACGCAGCGCTCTTTCAACTTCCACATCCCGCGCCCGCTCATTCACTTCATACTGATAGTTATAAAAAAGATGAGTAACGCTGTTTTCCGCGCACACCTGTTTAATTATTTCGACGCTGGCGGCAAAGTCATCCACTTCACGGAACAATAAAGGAATACCTTTTTCCGCCAGCGCTATTCGTAGCCCATTCAGTTGAGCATTGATAAGTTTAGCCTGACGCGGCGACATGTTATGCGTCGCCCACTGGCGTGGTGTAGCGATATACAGCGCCAGCACGCGTGCAGACGAATTGCGGCAGGCGGCAGCCAGTGCGAGATTATCGTGCAGACGTAAATCCTGGCGAAACCAGACCAGATGGGTAGTCATAAAACTCCTGAATGGCGCAAGTTAATCACACGCGGCCAAAGTTCGAAATAACGCTGCCCTGAAAGCCAGGCGTCAGGATAAAGCGCCATATAGTGTTTGATACGCATCAGCGGCGCAAGAAGTGGTTGCTCGCCACGGCGATAACTGTCGATAAGCGCCGCCAACTGCTGGCGTTCTGTGGAATCAATATGCGGGCGAAAATAACCCTGAACGTGCATCAAAACGTTGGTGTGATCGCGCGGGTTGGCGGGATGAGAAAGCAAAACAATTACGCGTTGGTAGTACTGGTTGTAAAAATCATCCAGATTTTGCCACTGGTGAATATCAGCCACGAACGGGCCAAGTTTGCGGTACTCCGGCTGAGAATGCGCCAGAAAGACGAGTTTATAGCGGCTGTGATAATCGAGAAGCGCCCCGCGCGTTAAGCCATGTTCTTTCAGTCGATGTAACTCATGAAGGGCGAAGATACGGATTAGGGTGCTGTCATCAAATCGTTGCTGATTCATTACTGCTCCTGAACGGTTTACAGGAGTAAGTGTAGACGTTGAGAAATGATATTTGTGAAGTTAATCCTGTTGTAGCAGGACAAATTTACGAAAGCCTGCTCCCCGCAAGGACTGACGTCAGGTAGTTTCTAACCATAGCTGCCCTTTCTATTCAAACGTGAAATCAATAAGCTCATCAGGGACATCGCAAACAATATGAAGACGGGTTTCTTCTCTGCCGTGACTCTTTTCACTAATTGCGTAACTGTCATGCTTGGGATTATTTAATTCTTTCAGCGGAAATTTTTCCTCGAAGGCTTTATTTAGCCGCCCCTGGTTTCCTTTTACAGCGAATAAATAATCACCTCCCTGTTTTTGTATCTTCTCTGCAATATCTTTCTGGCAACCCATCGCATCGGTTTTGATGATTTTTCCTTTAATATCCAGCATGTTAAGAAGTTCAGGGATAGCTGTGATCTCATTGGATTTCTTATCCGTCTTGATCTGTCCGATGACCAGACTGTGCATTGTTGAGAACGCACTAATGACATGAATCGCTCCCTTACGGCGACTCTTGTCATAAGAATGCCGGTGTATTTTTCCATCAATTGCGATGACGTCTTTATCATCTGAAGAATGGTAGTCAAGCATCCAGTTAATAAAGCTCTCATGAAATTTCGCAGGACAGATACAGGATACAACTCTGGCAATGGTATCGTGAACAGGAATACCATTTTCAAAATCACCATATTGCTTCAAAAAATCGGGATGTGTTTCCCCAAAATCCTCTATATCTTCCCAGCCTTCTGCACCAGAAACGACAGCGTAAATAGTCAACAGTAGAATATCCGACAATTTATGTTTCACTTTCCAGGTTTGTCTGTAATCGGGAATAATAGAAATATGTTCCATCAATTTTTTAAGTTCCATTTTGTTCTCCTTAATTATGTAAGAAGTATTTGATCATGTATAAGCAATAAAAAACAGCTTCAGGTAATAAGGAATATCTCAATTTTTAAACATAAAATGCGAATTATTTAGTACAAAAAGTGAACTTCTGATGATCTTTTCCTGGTTAATATCCAGGCATCATGTTACGTGACATGGTGTAGCTATTGAAAAACTACGTTAGCGGATATTTGTTTGCCTCCTTTTTTTTACCCAGCATACCCCATCCCAACAATTTGAATTAAATGTCGTAAAATTGATAACTTCTTTACCTTTTGAAAAATATGTTATTGGGCAAAACTCATCTCCACTTAATGGTTTAAAGCTGGTTATTATGTCACAATTTAATTGTTGTGATAGTGATTGAGCGATGAAATCAGTTAGAGATGGAAGATACTTGCTTTCAATCGATGTTGTTGATGTGCCGAAATCAACTTCATAAGAAAAATCAATCTTCGCTAGTAATTCAATATATTCTGCATCTTTGTCAATAAAAGATGTGTCATAAGTAATGTTTTTTTATACTCATTTACATCAAAGTAGTCATATTTTAATATCGAAAAGTCAATGTCTAGAGCATTTACAAACTTATAAATACTATCGGTTAGTTTACTTTTATCTTTATACTCTATGAGTATACTTGATTTGGTGATCATATTTTTAAAATTTCCAAAAAGGTTCTAAAACGGATTGATCAATCACTTCAACTCGAGCTGTTGAATTATTAGGTTTGAAGTTTCCAAAGAATTCATGAAATTCCTCAAGTGTATTTTTGGAATTGGAACTTCTAATTACCAGGACGATACCATTATCTCCCACCAGGCCAACTCCCTTGTTAACATTTTTTACCTCATGATATACCTCATATAATGTAGCATTATTTCTAAGATAAAAATTACGAAGTTCATTGTTAAAAGATGGGTGTTGTCCCGTTCTACATATTGGATTAATCTTTTTTTATTTCTTTTTGTAATAAGGCCAATGCACACTCGCCAGCAATAATTTCATCAAATAAGTATTCCAATGTTCCTCTTAACACTAAAGCACGACAATCATTTTCCGTAGTGCGTTTAATAAATAACTCTTTTTCAATATATAACTCTTGCATAACTTCAGAATTTGAAGATAGTAATTGGCAGCGGCATGGGAACTCAAGATGTTCATTGTATAAAACGCTAAAAACTATGTTTCCCGCAATAATAAATATATCTTTTATCGGCAGAATTATATTCATCACAACCCCTTGTCTTTCAATATTTTGAGTATTGCTACATCCTCATCAGATAACCCAAGCATTTTTTTGTGTCTTATCATGAAATCCTTAACGTGCGTTTCTGCACTCCCTAGTCCATAACGTCCTAATTTTTCAGCTATTCCTAGTTTCTCTTGTGTACCATGTAAAAACTCTTCAAGAATAGCGGCTTTACTCGGATTTGAACGAACAATAATCGTCATGTCTAATACCGAAGCTTCGGCTCCAAAATGTTCAAGCATTCTGAATTCATCTGAGCCTGGTAATGCTATTATTAAATGTCTTTTCCGCGATATAGCCGCCAGAAGTTCTGGGGCTGCCTTCTCAACCCCATGAGATCACTGGAGCTATTCATCATTTTAGATAATGAAGCTCCTTTATTTAATCCTAAGGGATCTATCCATCTTAAAGGATTCGGCACATACCGGTAAGTCTGCTCCCCTCCCTGCAACCCCAGTGGATCACTCACCAGGTACATCCCGCTCTCCGGCTCGTAATACCGGAACCGGTTATAGCACAGCCCCGATTCCGCATCCCGCCACTGCCCCGCATACAGCAGGCCGGGGTCGGCTTCCGGGTCCAGTTCCCCGCGCGGGTCCGGGTAGCCGGTGTCTGCGGGCAGGCTGAGTGCCAGCCCCCACAGGCTGGTCTGTCCCGGTCGCCAGACGGTTTTACCTTCACTGTTAAAGAGCATCAGCGGACGGCCCGTCATGTCGCTCACCGCATGATTCGTCCGTGTCACCCACTGCGGGGCCACCGACGGATGCGCCTGCCGTACCCGGCTGCACTGCTGGCTTATCAGCTCAAAGCCGTTAAACACCAGGTGCCGTACGCTGTACAGTTTATCATCGCGGTATTCCCGGATTTCCGCAATACTGTCGCCGTCCCACAGATACGTGAAGCGGATTTTCTTCCGGTCGCAGCGTTTCTCTGTTCGTCTGCCGCTGGCGTCGTGGCGGTATTCCCACTGCTCACCCTGTGCGCTGCAATACCCGGTCAGCTGGTCCCGGCTGTCCCACCGGAACCGCTCTGTTTCCGGGCGATAGCCGTCACGGTGTTTTGTCCGGCTGACCATCCGGCCTGCGGCGTCATAGTCATACTGCGTGTTTCCGGCCTGTTTCAGCCGGTGGCCTCCGGCATACTGGTCAGTCTCTTCACTTATCCGGTGCCGGCCCGCAGACTGCGCCTTCAGGTAGCCACAACTGTCATAGCCATAGGACTCGTCGCCTTCGCCATAGCCCAGCCCGGTGCCTGAGGCTGTCACCGCCGTGACCTGGCCGTTCCGGTCCAGCCGGTACTCCCGCCGTGTTTCCCGTCCGTAATCTTCCCGGCTGGTGACGCCTGACACGTTACCCGCGCTGTCGTAACGGTACTCCCGTACCAGTGACGGAACCAGCCCGCCCCATGTGGCTTCTGCCGGAAAAAATCCGGCGCGCTGGCTGACAGGCTGACCGGCTGCATTCCAGCCCTGTTCACAGGCAAAACCCCGGTTACTGTGCCGGAGCACTTCACGTCCCGCCTCATCACGGCTGAACGTCAGCGTCTCATCCCCCGGCAGGATAATCTCCGTCAGTTCTCCGGCGGCGTTGTAACGGTAGGTGGTTTTCAGCAGGGATTCATCGGGATGTCTGTCGCGTTCATCTTCCGGTGGCAGGATACAGCGGATGACGGTGTGTTCGTCGGGGTGGTGGTATTCAATGGCCCGTCGGCCCTGAGTGGTGACATTCACCCGCCCGCGTTCGTCATAGCCGGTGCGCTGTGATATGCCGTCCGGGCTGAAGATACCCGTCAGCCTGCCGGATTTGTCATACGCATACTGCGTTTTGCCTTCCGGCGTGATGATTTCTGCCAGGCGGCCTGCGGCGTCCCGGCTGTAGAGGATGGTTTCCTCCAGACCGTTGACCCTGGCGGTACAGAGGCCATCGGCGTCATAGCGGTAACGCCAGACCACGCCGCCCCAGTCACGCTCTTCCGTCACCCGGCCGCAGTTATCCAGAACATAAAGATATGATTCACCCTGCGGGTTAATGACTTCTGTCAGTTGCAGCGTGTCTTTATCGTAGCGGTACTGCCAGCGGTGGCCTTCACCGTCCGTTCGCGCCACCGGCAAATCGAACGGGCCGTACTCCATCGTCCAGACAACACCGTTGCCGTCCGTCCAGGCCAGCAGGTTGCCGTGGCGGTCATAGCGGAATCCTTCCGCGCCGGTTCCAGCGTTCAATGCCGCTCAGTTTATGGTGCTGCTGCCACTGCAACCGCACTGACTGACCGCCGGGGCCGCGCATCTTCACCGGCAGGTCGTGACCGCTGTATTCGGTGTGGTGTTCACGGCCCATCACGTCGGTGAGTGTTTCCGGCCGGTTGTGGTGGTCGTACTCTATGCCCAGACGCCGTTCATCCTGGCGGAATATTCCCGACAACAGCCCCTGAGCGGTGTACGCCAGCCGGGTCTCTTCGCCCTGTGGCGACACCAGGCTTACCGGCAGGCCGCGTTCATCGCACAGCTGTGTCCACGTCTGCCCGGCAGGGTCGGTGATGTTGCTGAACAGGCCGCGCTCATCATAGCGGTACAACCACTCCGCGCCGTCTGCCGCCGTGTAACGGCTTAACTGACCGTGTGCGGCGTTGTATTCAAACTTCTCCACCCGCCCGGCAGGGGAGTGGCGGGCCAGCAGGTGATGGAATTCATCCCATTCATACATGGTGGTGCTGCCGTCCGGCGCTGCTTCCCGCAGAATATTGCCGTCAGGATCATAGTAATAACGGTGAATGCCCTTGCCGTCCGTCACGGTGGTGCAGCCGTCACCATAGTCCAGCGTGGCGTTGTAATAGCCCTCCGCCCCGGTGACATTCACGCACCGGCCCTGTGCATCGTAGGTGAAACGGCTCCACGTCTGGTCGTTATCGGACCAGCGGATGATCCGGTCCGCAGCGTCGTACTCATAAAACAGGTGGTAGTCCAGCCGCGCATCCGCTTCTGTCAGCCGCCCCCGCGCATCCTGTTCGTAGGTCGCCAGCGTCTGTATGCCGTTATCCGTGCGGTGAATGGCTTTCAGGTAGCCGCTGGCATGGTACGTCAGTTTAAGCCGGATCCCGTCGGTGTGACTGACACCCGTGATCCGGTACTGGCTGTCGCGCTCAAACGTGATGCGGTTGCTGGCGGTGTCACTCATCCCGCCCAGCATGTACATCCGGTCATCGGGGCTGTGTGCCAGGCGGTCATCGCTGGTATCGTCAGTCACCGGGTGGCGCAGACGCATTCCCGGAAAGGCGTCATAAAAGAAGCGGCTGCTCAGTGCATCCCTGTCGAACAGCTCCAGATAATCATCGCGGCGGCGCAGAATGTACTGGGCGTGATACGGGTTAACCGCCGTATCACTTTCACCGTCGAAGGCGAAGTTCAGCGTGGCTCCCAGGCTGATGATATCCACCCGGTTTCCCTGTTCACGCACCCAGGCGTATTCGCTCCAGGAGTCGCTCCAGCCCACGCCGGTCAGGCCATGCAGCGGCAGTACAGAACTGTGGAAACGGGTGAAGGAGAGGGGGAGTGTCTGGCCCAGGGTGAAGTCGGTACGTTCGTCGCAGTACGCGCCGGTTACCGGATCGACAGGATCTGTTACCCATCTGATGACTTTATTGGCAATACTTTTTAACGACTTACCTGTTTTCCCCAGCAACGCGCCGAGCTTTGCCCCCAGCAGCTTCCCGCTTTTCCCCAGCAGGTTCCCCAGTTTGCCGAGTCTCGCCAGATTCTTCAGTTTTCCCAGCAGTCCCGCTGGCGGCAGAAGATAGCTGGCTATCGTTATTCCCCCCAGGATCATTCTCTGCCACGGCGGGAACTCCGGCTGGATATCCAGATAGGTCACCTGCTCACCGCCAATAAAGACGTCCGGCGAACCTCCCACGATTGCTGCGCTGCACTCCAGTTTGTCGCCCTGGCGTGCGGCAGGCTGATTGTTGATAAAGACGTTGCTGCTGCCCTGGGCTATCCTCGGTGGTTTGTTCTCCTTGTCGCAGAGCGCCGTGTCCTCACCGGCTTCCGGGAAATCCACATCTTTTTTGATTTCGCCACGCCCGCCCACCATGGTGGCAAACTCCATTAATACCGGACCGGCGGGAAACAGAAGCGATGCGCCGGCGCTGACGCGATCCATAAAACCGGCATTGCTGTCCGTCAGGGTGATAACAGCGTTCCCCCAGGCCTTCGCCAGTGGTACTGCTTTTTCCGCTGCCGATTCAAGCAGGTCAGTGGCAATATCACCCCATGAGGGTTCCCCCTGTGGGACTTCAGGTATTGCTCCAGGTGGGGGAGGAGGGGGAAGGGTGACGGCGGCCCTGGCAGCGGGCTTTCCGTTAATTTTTACGTTTTCAGAACCGGTATTGATGGCGCCGTCCGTGTCACAAAAACTGTTTATCCATGACTCAAGCTGGTTCTGTTTCTCCTCCACATAATCACTCGCCTTATAGCTGGCATACATCAGCGCAGGCACCAGAACCAGCGCATAAGGGCCGGTGGCACAGGCGGCCATAATCAGGCAACCTTCTGCGATGGTCACTATCGCCCCCAGCACGGCCCCTGCCAGCGCCCCCAAAAAACTCTTGTGCTGAATTTCATCGCCCAGCCTGGCGGCGGGGGGGCCGGACTTTTTTGATGCCAGCATCTGTGCAATGGCTTTGTCGTTGGCTGCCCGTTTCATCTGGCTGGCGACCATCGCCTGCTGTGACAGCATTCGCATTGCCAGCGTACCGCCTGCGGTCGCTCCCTGTGGCCCGCCTGGTCCTTCACTCATGTGTTATCCCTCGTTTATGTCAGCGCGGCTGGTCCTTTTGGATGTCATTCTCCGGTGGCAACGGGGTGAAGCTCTTTATCACCTCCAGCAGCATCGTCTTTTGACTGTTCTTCAGGGATAAGGAGGTGCTGAAAGTGAAGGTCAGCAGCGTATCTCCACGCCGCTGGAATACGGCTATCTGGCTAATCCGCCCCTGATTCCCCTCATCTTCCGGACCGTTCCAGGAATAATCCAGCAGCCAGGCCGGGGCCTCTGCCAGAGTGATTTCCCGGCAGGCATGTTCGGTGTACCCATCAAGTTTGCCCTGGTACAGCGCCAGCGTTTCCTGGTACAGCTCTGGTGTCAGGGTTCCCTGTGGAACGGCTTCGCGGGTAATGACCAGGTTGATGCCACTGTTATCTGTGGACACCAGGACCTGCATTGACTGATCCTGCCATTGAGACGGCAGTTGAATGTGGCCTTCATTAAAAGTGAACTGCATAAAATACTCCCTGATAATCTGAGTGAATCAGTTGATGAAAACAGAACCGCCCACGATGGTGATGCCATCCTTCGACAGCCTGATTACCGTCGATTCCCCGACCTGTAGCTGAATGCCATCCGGCGTCAGCGCAATTTTGCTTTCCTCCACGGCCAGCAAAATTTCCTTAATCGCCGTATAAGCCTGTATACCGTCGCCTTCGCCACCATTGTTTACAGCGTCAACATGCACCGAACCGGCAATCGTGCCTCTGTCCTGAAAGACATCCTCAGATAAAGACCCTTTCAGTACTCCGGTGATCTTGTGGCCTTTTTCCACCGTAAGAAGGCGGTTACCTTCCTGGATCGTGACCGTCTGGTCATTTTTTACGGTTTCGTGGTGATCGTGTTTTACGGTGGTGGTACGGTCGTTGAGCACTTCGGTATCCATGTTCTTCTGCGCGTGGATGTAGACCTGTTCTCTCCCTGTCGCATCATCAAACTTCAGCTCATTAAATCCGCTGCCCATGTACGTTTTGGAGCGGATGGTCATCTGCGTCTTTGTTCCCGGCAGGCTGCCGGGGGTGCGGTTTTCCTGGTGGTAGGTGCGCCCCATAATGATCGGCTGGTCCGGATCGCCGTTGAGGAAGTCTACAATCACCTCCTGACCCACACGCGGTATCGCCAGGTGGCCAAAACCGGTGCCTGCCCACGCCTGTGCCACACGGATCCAGCACGAACTGTCTTGGTCTGCCGGGTTATAACGGTCCCAGTTGAACTTCACCCGCACGCGACCATGTTCGTCGCAGAAGATTTCCTCGCCTGCCGGTCCTGTCACGACAGCGCTCTGCGGGCCGTCGACCAGCGGTTTCAGCAACGGCTGTGGTCGTCATGTTCTGTCTGCCGGGATCACCGCAAAATGGTTCTCCAGCGCCGTCCCCGCTCCCTGCCGTCCTGGCACCGCCTGTGGCTGTTCGCCGTGCAGTTCACTTGCCACCACCTGCCATTCCCGGTTCAGGTTCGCCTGCGGATGCCCCGTCAGCACAATTCGCCGTCCCGGCCATATCTCCGGCGAGCGGCCCATTCCCCGCGCGGTTTCTGCGTTGTTTCGCCAGCCGTCCATCTGCCAGCGGGCAAAGTTCTGCCCGTGGGCGCTCTTGAAACGTCCGGGGTAGTCATACACTTCATACTGCGTGCGCTGGTAGTCCTGGTGCTGGCCTTCCTGTTCAAAACGTCCGGCCCATCCGGGGCGTTTAAAGGTGTAGTCTTTGGTCACCACGGAAGAAGGGCGGATTTGTGCGCTGTAGCGGAACTGGCTGATGCAGAGGGTGCTCACCTCGGTACGGGTGTTCGGGTTCCATGGGATTTCAAAAGATTCGGGCAGATGGCGGACTGTGTCGCACAGCACCAGGCTCTGGTCGGTACTTTTGTAAGCATGCTCCTCATAAAAGAAGATGCCTTCCTCCGCCGCCATCCGGCACAGAAAATCGTAATCAGTCTCACCGTACTGGACACAAAACTCACGGGAAGGATGCGGCTCGCTGAACAGCGGACTCCATTCGGTCACCCCGTTTTCCTGCAACATCGTGCCGAGGATGCTTTTGATGTCCTCGTTCTGGAAGATACGGAAGTTCTGGCGCAGACCGGCACGCCACAGCGGCGGGTGCACCTTCATGCTGTACAGCATCTGGTTTTTGTCGTTCTCCCCGAGTTCAAACCAGGTCACCACGCCTTTCACCCGGCGCTGTACTTCATCGCCCTGCCATATCGTCAGGTAGGCCATTTTGTCCAGCACCTGCGCAAATTCAAGGGAGAGAAACTGCTGGCTGACCAGGGAGAGATCGAGGGAAAAGAGCGAAGAGAGTGACTGGTTCAGATGAAAGGAAACCACCGCAAAAGCATCCGGCGGCAGGCCGTCCACTTCCAGTGTGAAACGTAATCCGGTTGACATAGCAACCTCC
>SKEE01002858.1_pt1 | contig 11090 bp, 10 predicted proteins | sample 4826661 | NCBI WGS metagenome assembly SKEE01 (sample SAMN11008817, study PRJNA524170) | human gut metagenome | biome: Human fecal sample; material: Feces; isolation source: fecal sample from pouch patient p20 | host: Homo sapiens | place: Israel: Tel-Aviv | collected 2016-11-14
GTATACGCAGGATAAATGTGATATTAGGGTTTACTACAGCCTGCTTTTTCAGAACGTCCTCAAAATATTCGTTCTCAATTTTTATATCAGTGAAAACTTCAAGGTCAGGTCGCCAATGTGTCTTTGTACCTGTCTTTTTCTGCTTTGTTTCTTCCTTTTTAAGACCGCCAACGTTTCTTCCCTTTTCAAAGTGCAGGTCATACTTATATCCGTCACGGAAAACCTCGACGTCCATAAACTCAGATGAATACTGCGTCGCACAAGCACCTAGTCCGTTAAGACCCAAAGAATATTCATAGTTATCTCCGCCGTTATTATTATACTTGCCACCTGCATAAAGCTCGCAGTAAACAAGCTCCCAGTTATATTTTTTCTCACGCTGGTTATAGTCAACAGGACAACCACGTCCGAAGTCTTCCACCTCGATAGAATCGTCATTATACTTTGTAACGATTATCTTATCGCCATGACCGTCACGAGCCTCGTCTATAGAGTTTGAAAGAATTTCAAAAACAGAATGTTTACAGCCCTCAAGTCCGTCAGAGCCGAATATTACCGCAGGACGCTTTCTTACTCTGTCCTCCCCCTTAAGGGATACTATATCTTCATTTGTATATTCCTTTTTATTTGCCATTTCTCATTTCCTTTCTTACGGATCTGAAGAATTTTTTACATACAAATTATATTATAACACAAAGTCAATGATTTTGTAAATACATTAATTAAACATTTTTCAGAACAATGCCGAACGTTTGTTTTGTTACTAATAAACAAAAACATAGGCTATTGATTATTTGAAAAAAATATTATATAATATAGGTAGCTTAAAAAAATCGGAGGACAAAATGGATATTACGATAAATGCACCGCAGACCGAAAGCAACTCAAACTCTGCCAAAGCAATGTCCCTTAACAATGGGCTGATATGGTTCATATGCTTTGTTCCGCTTATCGGTTTGTTTCTTGAAAACTATGCAAACTCTGCCACCGCAGGAGCGTTCCTGTGGATACTTGTTCCGCTGTTCATGATAGGCTGTTCCATTGCAGATTGCAAACAGCTTATAAAGCATGGCATTGATGCCGCACACCTTTTCAAATGGGTATGGCTAACGCCTTTTTATGTTTATAAGCGTGAAAAGCTTTGCGGCAGAGAGCTTTACAAAGCGATAATGTGCGGATTTTTCATTATCGCTGCCCTGTTCATGAACGGGTTTACACAAAGCATTAAAATCGACGCTGACTACATGACCGTTTCAGCACAGAACAGCTACGTTCAAAGCCTTGACAACTTCTCAGGCAGCTCTTCAAAGATAATCGGCGAATGTATAGCCTCATACCTTGGCGATGACGCTGAGTGGGACTGCACAAAGGACGGGCACAACTACACAGTGACCGTAAAAGGCAAGCACGGCTCTGATAACTACACTATATCCTTTATAATAGTATACGACGGTTTCACCTACAGAAAGTTCGCTATATCAGACGTTGTGAAAAATGACGTTTCCCTCAGAGATGAAGATTTCAGCTCAGTTTGCAAAGCTATCTTCATTAACGGCGGCGACAGCAGCGATACTGATAGTTCAAGTTCATCAGCAGAATAATTTTTAGAGCGGACATTGTTCCACTCTTTTTTGTTGTCACTATATATGAATGTGCACGATCAGTTGTCACACAGTTTGTATACCTGCACAAAAGTGATGAATTTGTCACTTTTCCATTGACAGAGCAAAACAAGGGTGATATAATTGTCACATAAGGTGATAAATAAATCACTTTGATTATACAGCTGTGTAAAGAACAAAAGAAAGAAGAGATAGTAGTGAAAAACAAAACTGATGAAATATCAAACAAGATATCATATAAAAAATACTACAGACTTAGGGGTATCTTAGGTACAGCAGGCGGTTCAATGTGGATATTTTATTGGGTCATGGATAAGTTCCTGCCTGATATCAAAAAAGGACATACGCTCACCAATGTGATAAACCTTATCGTATCTTTGGGAACGCTTGCGCTAATCGCCATATGCATAACAAAGATGATATCCACGGTCGGCAAAAGAGATACAAATGACGAGCTTACTCAGCAGACAACAGCAAAGGTCAATCAGACTTTTATAACGTTCCTGTTCACGATTGCCTGCCTGTTTATTTCAGTTATGACTTTGTTTTCCGATATTTTAGGAAGATTTAAGGTCACACTAAACGAATATGTTATAACGGGCTTGATATGGTTTTGCTATGCGGTGTACAATTTTATAGGTCTGTATTTTGAAAGTAAGTTCGATGATGATGAGAACTAGAGGGATAAAAATGAAAGCGAAAAAAGAAAAGAAAAAGATAACTCTGAGAGAATATCACAAAAAGCGTATGGTAACAGGAATTGCAATACTTGTCACAGAGATATTTGAAAAGACTGCGGAGCATTACAAGCTTGATAATACAACATGGGCGACAGTGATATTCGTTGTGTTGGCTGCTATGACGGCATTATTTGCAGTAATATGGCTGTATGCAAGCTGTCAGAAAGTTGACAAAGAGGACGAAATGGCAAAAGAAAATATGCTCAAGGCACATCAAAGTATCACAAAAATGTTTTTGATAATATTAGCAGTAGTGATCTTTATATCAATGTTCTGGGAAGGAAGTATAACCATAAAGATAAACAGCGACAGACTATATCAAGTATGGTTTATATTCTGGTTCAGTTATATGACCCTTGAAAGCGGATTTTTCCTCCACCATGAGGGCAAGCTCAGCACCGATGAGGAGGACGAGTAATGCCGGAGCTAAAAACAAAACTCAAGGAATATCGTGCCAAGCTTGACATGAAGCAGGGTGACCTTGCCGAAAAAGTGGGCGTCAGGCGTGAAACCATCATACGTCTTGAAAAAGGACAATACAATCCGTCATTAAAGCTTGCAATGGATATTGCAAAGGTATTTGGTGTATCTGTAGAGGATATTTTTTCATTCGAAGATGAATAAAGCTGAAAATACAGTAAAGCAGACGGTTTGCAGGATTTTGGTGCAGAAGAAAAGCATATGCTGAAAATGCAAATACAGACATATAAGCACATATTCTAACGTAGACAGTTAAATATTGAATATACGTTGCAAATACTATGATTATCTTTAGTTTACGCCATATTACTGTGTATATTAGTGTAAAAAGCAAAAGTGAAATGAATTGTGAGAAATCGAGAGAAATGGAGCAAAACGAAGAGAATTAAAGAGAATGAGGGATATAAATTAAAAATTCAGCGTTTTGGCTATTGACAATCGTGAAAAGCTGTTGTATAATAGACATCGTTGTGAGTTCACAGGGCGAAAAATGCGGCTGTGAACAGACTTTTTAAAATTCTGAATGGAGGAAATAATATGTCAACTTATATGCCAAAAGCAGGCGACATTACTCGCACATGGTATATTCTCGACGCTGAAGGTCAGTCACTCGGTAGAGTTGCTGCTAAGGCTGCTCACATTCTTCGTGGTAAGCACAAGCCAACTTACGCACCACACGCTGACTGCGGCGACCATGTAATCATCATCAACACAGATAAGGCTGTTCTCACAGGCAAGAAGCTTGATCAGAAGTCTTACAAGTGGCACACAGGCTGGATCGGCGGTCTTAAGGAGATCAAGTATTCAGATATGATGGCTAATCAGTCAGACAGAGCTATGACAATTGCTGTTGAGGGTATGCTTCCTAACAACACACTTGGCAGAGCTGCTGCAAAGAGACTCAGAGTATACAAGGGTGCTGAGCATAACAATGCTGCTCAGAAGCCTGTTAAATACGAACTGTAAGGAAGGAGCAATTTAGATGTACGAATCAAAGCAGCCATATTTCTATGGCACAGGTAGAAGAAAACATTCTGTTGCCCGTGTTCGTGTTTACGAGGGTACAGGTAAGATCACAATCAACGGCAGAGACATTGACGATTACTTCGGTCTTGAGACACTCAAGCTCATCGTTCGTCAGCCATTTGCTGTAACAGATACAATGGATAAGTACGATATCGTTTGCACAGTAACAGGCGGTGGAGTAACAGGTCAGGCTGGTGCAATCAGACACGGTCTTTCAAGAGCTCTTCTTCAGGCTAGCGATGAGTTCAGACCTCTCCTTAAGAAGGAAGGCTTCCTCACTCGTGACCCAAGAATGAAGGAAAGAAAGAAGTACGGTCTCAAAGCCGCAAGACGTGCTCCACAGTTCTCAAAGAGATAATTTCATTCTCATTTATCAAACCGTTTCGCAGAAATGCGAAGCGGTTTTTTTATACCCGATCCTAACCGTCAAAATGCACAACCAAAACATCTGTTCGTTGTTAATTTAGCTGAATATCCCCCTGCTTATTGTAAATAACAACAAAATATGATATAATTATTACTGATAAATTAACTTTTAGGAGATAACTGCTATGACGAATGAATACATAAAACCGCCCGTTGAAATACGCTACAAAAATGAACTTGACGCCTTGAAAAGTGTTGATATTGGCAAAAAACCTGAAAATTGGGTGCTGTCGCCAAAGGCAGTGCGAACATTTATATTAGGCGGAATCATCAAAACTGCCGATGGCAAAATGCAGATAAAGCGCAAATTCTATGGCAATGACGCACTTGTTGAGCGCTGTATAATCACCCTCGCTGGAAACCGTGGACTTATGCTGGTGGGTGAGCCAGGCACTGCTAAAACTATGCTCTCTGAGCTTCTCTCTGCTGCTTGCTGCGGCATAAGCACGAACACAGTTCAGGGTACGGCTGGAACTACCGAGGATATGATAAAATATAGCTGGAACTATGCCATGCTTCTTTCAAAAGGTCCGTGCCGTGAAGCCCTTGTGCCTGCTCCCCTGCTCATAGGCATGGAACAAGGCATTTTCGCACGATTTGAGGAAATAACTCGTACCCCTGCAGAAATCCAGGATAGCCTTATTTCTGTAATGAGCGACCAGATACTCAATATCCCTGAGCTTGAAAACGAAGGACTTGTTTTCGCCAAGCAAGGATTTAATATAATCGGTACTGCAAACACCCGTGATAAGGGCGTAAATGAAATGTCAGGTGCTTTGAAAAGGCGTTTCAATTTTGAAACTGTCGAGCCTGTTCGTGACGTAAGGCTCGAAAAGGAGATCATTATCCGTGAAGCACAAGACCTTGCAAAAACAGGTCATATCGACCAGCCTATAGACACCGACGCTGCTGAACTTCTTGCTGTCACATATCATGAGCTTCGTGAGGGCGTTACCTCAGAGGGAACAAAGCTTGAAAAACCAAACGCCGTTATGAGTACAGCCGAAGCTGTGTCCGTTTTCTATCAAACTATGAGCAGTGCATATTATTATGGTGACGGAAAAACTGATCTCAAAGAGCTTACGCAGAATCTTTTAGGAGCAGTTTGTAAGGAAAACAAAGACGACCTTGAAAAGCTTAAAAGCTATTTCAGGATCGCTGTTAAGGAAAAAAGTGCAAGTGAGGGAGGCATATGGACAGAATATCTGGATACAGCCAAGTATCTGAAATAATACCTTTCGACTATTCTCAGCCATTTATGCTTTTTCCTGTAAGACACCACAGCCCTGTCTGCTCGTGGCAGCTCATCAGAGCAATTAAAGAATATCAGCCCGATGTCATACTTATAGAGGGTCCTGAAAACGCCAATGATATGATAGGTGTGTTGACGGACGAGAGAACAAAACTCCCTGCGGCTTTCTATTATTACTACAAGGACAGAAAAAAGTTTATCAGTGATGAAGCCGAAGACTATAAATGCTACTACCCTTTTATCTATGCTTCACCTGAGTATAACGCTCTGAAAACAGCCGCAGCCATGGATATAGAAGCACGCTTTATAGATCTTCCCTACAGCGAGATACTTATTACCACCGCAGAAAATAAAGGCCTTCGCAGTAATAAGGATAAACACAGCTACACTGATGACAGCAGACTTATATACAGCAAATTCTGCAAAAAGCTTTGCGAGAAAACAGATCTAAGGACCTTTGAAGAGTTCTGGGAGAAGTATTTTGAGATAGAGGGACTCAGACTATCTGTACAAGATTTTGTACAGCAAATGTACACCTACTGCATTATCACACGAAATGACGAAACAGAAGATGATCTTGTGGCAGACGGAACTCTTGCAAGAGAAAACCATATGGCTCTGCGTATCAAAGAAGCACTTAAAGATAACAAAAAAGTCCTTGCTGTAACAGGCGGATTCCACAGTTTGGGACTTTATGAGCTTTTGAAAAGTGATAATATCCAAAAAGAAAAGCTTCACAAGCTCTCTCAAAAAGATGAGGGCTGTTTCCCCGTAGCTTATTCTTATGAAGCAGCAGACGCTCTCAGTGGATATGCCTCTGGTATCCAGCGTCCTTATTTTTATGATTGCGTGATGAACAAGCTAATTCACTGCGATGACCCGGCAGGTGTTTACAGCGACACAGTTCTTGACCTGCTCATAGGTACAGTGAGAGCCTGTGATAAACATGATATCCCAGTGTCAATGGCTGACGCTTCTGCAGCGCAGTCTATGATGAGTGGACTTGCCGCACTTCGTGGCTGTCATGAATGTGGACTTTACGAGCTTGAGGACGCCATAACCTCGTCATTTATCAAGGGAGAGAAAACAATATCCTCCGCCCTGCCTATCGACCTTATGCACAAACTTGCCACAGGCGACAAGACAGGTCATATAGGTGATATAAACCACGTTCCTCCGCTTATCGCTGATTTTGAAGAACAGTGTAAAAGGTTTCGACTTAAAATAAAAACAGTTACCCCTAATAAGACGGAAGTTTCACTTTTTACCACTGCAAACGGAATGGAACTAAGCAGATTTTTCCACAGAATGGTGTTTCTAGGCACAGACTTTGCCCAGCGAACAAAAGGGCCTGATTTGCATAGGCGAAAAGACAGAAGCCGTGTCCGTGAAGAATGGGTATACAAAAAAGTCCCTGCCACAGATGTTGCACTCATAGACCATACTGCCGACGGCTTCACCATTGAAGAAGCCTGCCGCACCTGTGCTTCAAGAACACTTCGCCATGAAAAGCACTGTGATGTTGCGGCACATATCCTTGTGGACTGCTTCCAAATGGGCTTAGAACTCTCTGATGATGACAATGCTTGTGCCGAGAACATTCTTAACTCAGATGGTGACTTTTTCTCTGTAGGCAGAGGTCTAAGGCATTTTATCACTCTTATGGAACTCCAACAGCTTTATAATACCGAGTTTTCCGCCGCAGAAAATTGTGCAAAGCGGTGCATGACAAGGATAATCACAGCACTGCCTGATATGGCGTCGGTGAAAGACGACCACATTGCAGAATGTGCAGCGATAATGTACACAATGCAAAAAGCTGTCACTGACGGCTTTAGAGAATATCGTCAGGACTATGAAAACGCCCTGCTTTCCCTCTGCAGCAAATCTGATAAAGACCCATTTGTTTATGGCACAGCACTTGGCATACTTTACGCCTTTGACCCCCACCGCCGCAAGCTTGCTGAACAGGCAATGTCAAGCTATCTCAAAGGCGATAGGAATGTTCAGATACAAGGAGCGGAGTTTCTTCACGGACTTTTCAATGCCGCCCGTGATATCATCATGACGGACGATTCTTTCATCAGAATGACAGACACGCTTATCTGCGGACTTGACTATGACGATTTTATAGAGATACTTCCCTCCATGAAGCTTGCTTTCAGTTGTTTCACCCCCTATGAAATACAGCAAACAGCCACCGCTGTCGCAAAGCTTTATGACGCTGACAGTGCTGAGCTTCTTGTGAAAAAACCTATAAACGAAAGGCTATATAGCTTCGGTGGGGAAATAGATAAAGAGATAGTTAAACTTTTGTCTGAGGAGGAAAAGCCATGACAGATGAAAACAAAGCCATATCCGTCAACCGCTGGCGGCTCGTGCTGGGCGGAATGTCTGACAAAAGCCTTTCCTTTACCGGTGACAAAGCAGAGATAATAACGTTTCAGGATATGGAAAAGCTACTCGATTATCTCTATAGCCGTGCGCAAGGTGACGATGTAAGGAACGAGAACAGCAGGCAAGGCGGTCAGGGTGGCAGTGTGCTAAACGCCGCAGAATGGATAACAAAAGTCAGAACGCTTTTTCCAAAGCAGACCGCCGATGTGCTTGAACGTCAAGCTTTGGAAAGGTTCAACATGACCGAGCTTCTTACCGATAAAAAGGTTCTTGAAGAAATGAAGCCTGATATAGCGCTGCTTAAAACTATCATTCAGCTCAAACATCTCATGAACGGCGAGGTGTTGCAGGCGGCTGTAAAAATAGCAAAACAGGTGGCAGACGATATCAAACAAAAGCTTGATATGACCATAAAGCGAAGCCTTACAGGCAGGCTTGATAAAAACACATCGTCAGTTACGAAATGCTCTGCAAACCTCGATTTCAAAAAGACTATCCGCCGAAACCTGAAAAACTATGACAAAGCAAGCAACCAGCTTATACTGAAAGATATCTATTTCAGTGGACGTGTGAAAAAGCATAACAAAAAGCGCATTATCATAGCCATAGACGAAAGCGGTTCAATGCTCGGTTCAGTCATCTATAGTGCAGTAATGGCGCAGATAATTTCCGAACTGCCCTTTGCAGAGGTGAAGCTCATCATATTTGATACAAGCATCGTTGACCTCTCAGACCATGCAGACGACCCTGCTCAGACAATAATGAGCGTTCAGCTTGGGGGAGGAACGGATATTGCAAAAGCCCTTACCTACTGCGAAAGTCTTATCATTACGCCCCGTGACACTTGCGTTATCGTGGTAACAGACCTCTACGAGGGTGGCAGTGAAGCACAGCTTATGAACGTCAGCAAAAATATAATCACAAGCGGAGCACATCTCTCATTCCTTACCGCCCTTGATGAAAATGCTGACCCTGCCTATGACAAGGCGACAGGTCAGAAGCTTGCAGATATGGGCTCATTCGTTGGCGGTCTTACCCCTGATAAGCTTGGGGATTACATCGGAAAAATATTTGCATAGGAGATGACATCTTGGACGTAATCGATAAACAGCTTGGCATTGCAAACGAACAATCGCTTATTGAGCTTTCAAACAAGGGCATTTACAAACGTGCGTTGAAGGAATCCAAAAACATGACCCTTTCGGCTGAAAAAATCCATGAATGTTACATAGTAAAATTAGACGGTGAAACCTGCACCATAAAATCACCACTTGATGAAAGTCAATGCACTTGTGTTTCAAGAGGAATGTGCAGGCACATTATCACAGCCATACTGCTTTTGAAAGCACAGCTTTCACAGTACGACGGCGAGGATATCACTCCAGAGGTCATAACCTCCGAGCCTGAACAAGCAGAAATTGAACTCCCCGAGCAACCTGAAATAAATTCGCTTTCTCAGGATACCCAGAAAAAGATAAAAGGATGCGCCGAACAGTGCATAAAAATAATGTCTGGAATATTTACCAGAGGCCTTGTAAGAACCGAAGAGAGCGACCCCGATAATTTTGAGCTTGCCGCAGTTTCCTGCCACGCTTTGAGAATGGCTGAGGCAGAAAGACAAATGCGTGAACTTGGCAGCCGACTTAAAGACTGTGTTTCAAGGCGAGCTTCATTCAGTCCGCAGGTATTCACTCACAAAATGTTTGAATATGCTGACAGCATGAACAAGCTTATAAAAGCCGACATCACAGAAGAAATGCTCGGCACCTTCCGCAGAGAATACACCGACTATGAGGGGACGCTCCAACTCCTGCCTATAGGCACAAGAAATGTCAGTGGCGAATACACTGGCTGTATCTACTATTTTCTAAATATAGACAGAACTTCGCCCCAGCGTTTTTTTACCTACAGCGATCTGCGCCCCACGTTCTATGAAAAAAAGTCAAGACGATTTGCCGAAAGCACAACTGTATGGGATCTTGACAGCTCTCTAAACAGCTATATGTGCACAGAGCTGAAGCTTGAAAACGCCAAGGTGAGCATGGGGCATTTGTCCTCATCGTCAAAGACCAACGCCATATGCGCAGGTCCTGCACAGCTAAACTGTTTTGCCCTCCGTGAGCTTATTGTCAGCGACTTCAAAGAGCTTGCGGAAAAGATCTCCGCAAACAAAAGCAACGAGGAGACCGACCGGCTTTATTTCGTTCACCCAAAAGAGTGCGTCGCTTCATATTTTGACAAGCACACTCAACAGCAGATTTTTATTATAAAAGACGGCTGTGATAGACAAATATCCGTCACCGCAAAATACACAGCAGAAAATCGTGAATTTATTTCCACGCTTGAAACCATAGGTGGCAAAATGCTAAAAGAAAAGCACAAAAACTACGTCCTGCTGGCTCAGGGGTATATCGACCACGGCAGGCTAACGCTTTTCCCAATAGAGGTCTATGATTTTATTGATCCGCCTGACAATGTTCCTGTACCTGTCGAGAATGATACAGACCAAGACTATGGAATGTGTAGCGAGCTTCTTGACGCCACCGAAGAAACCGACAAGAGGATAGTCACGGCAATGGAGTGCGGAGTGAACTCTGTTATCGCAGACGAACACGCTCAAAGCATACGCCAATGCGGACTTGAAGAACTTGCAAAACGTTATGAATGCTTCACAAAGCTGTGCGAAAATGCAAGACACACCACCGCAGACAAAAGCCTTGATATCTTCACTGCCGCAGGCAACACAATGCGGTATATCAGACTTTGCACACAAAAATTAGCACTGTTCAGTGCGATAAATAATATGGAGGAGAAAAAATGATCTACAACGAAAGCACCAAAAGCTTTATAAAGCTTGAAACCGCCCTAAAGGAGCTTGGTTTTGACCAGCAGACCATAGACCTTGCCCTTGAATATCTTGACATCACAAATCCAAGAAACAATGAGCTTATGAGAAAAATAACAACAAGATATTATCCGAAATTCCGTCAGTATAATTATCGTGAAAAGCTTGACAAAGCCGTTAAAAGCGAGATATCAGACCAGGCAGTGATGAGCTTAAAGAGCGCTATATTATTTTCAGCTCAATGGCAACAGGTCCATATTTCCGCTATATGACAAATGCACTGTCTTGCCGTGCCTATATAT
>SKEE01002861.1_pt1 | contig 11079 bp, 7 predicted proteins | sample 4826661 | NCBI WGS metagenome assembly SKEE01 (sample SAMN11008817, study PRJNA524170) | human gut metagenome | biome: Human fecal sample; material: Feces; isolation source: fecal sample from pouch patient p20 | host: Homo sapiens | place: Israel: Tel-Aviv | collected 2016-11-14
GTTAGAAGAAATGTCATTCTTCTTTATTATCATTACAAAACAGCGGTTCGCCTTAGACTTACCATTACGATATACCGCCTGGAACTCCCAATTCTTTCTTAAAGACTTAAATTCACTCACTTAACTTTCTCAACTTTCCAAAAAATCAATGAGAAAAGAAAAGGTCACATCACTGCGACCTAAGCTGATAATTTATTTCTTCCTTTTGCTCTTCTTCTAGCTAATACTTTTCTGCCGTTAGCAGTACTCATTCTTTTTCTAAAACCATGAACTTTAGATCTCTGTCTTTTCTTTGGCTGAAATGTCATCTTCATGCGAAAGCCACCTCCTTAAACGAATATTATACCTGTCTTGTTGAAAAACATCACTCCTATTATATTGAAAAAAGTGCTCTAAGTCAAGCAATTCCTGCGTTTTTTCTTATTAAATCTTTAATTTTAATTTTTTGCACATCCAAATCAGAAGTTATGCACGAGTTATCCACAAAATGTGCATAACTTGTGCATAACTATTGAAATATTCACAACTCTGCCGCAAAAATTCGTCGAGAGCTACTGTTAATCTGCAATTTTTGATGTGTATAATTTCGTTTAAGTTATCCACAATGTGTTATTTTTCATTTTTTTCTCTGAAAAAACAGCATTTTTCTCAGTTATCCACAATAAGTTATCCACATTTTCTCACCATTCGTATATTGAAAAAACTTCGGTTCTGTTATACACTTATACTAAAAGCCGAGCTGTTTTTTAATCTCGATATTTTTACTAAAACAGTTCAACATATTAAACCAGAATGGAGCTAACAATGAAAGAATTAATTGAGTCAAAATGGCAAGAAATTCTGAATATTCTCGTAAAAGAACATGAAATATCCGAAGTTGCCGTTAATACTTGGATACAACCACTAATTATTCAGACAATTACAGATGACAGTATTACTTTTTTTATGGTACGTGGACCACGAGGAATTGAATTTATAAAACACAAATATTACGACATTTACCTCTCTATGGCAATTGAGCAGGTTACTGGAAAACAATTTAAAATTCTTTTTACCGACTCCAATTCTGCAGCCCCGAAATCAGAACCGAAAAAAGTCAGCGTTCCTGCAGAATATATTGGTAATTTAAATCCGAGATATACATTTGATACATTTGTAGTCGGCCCGACAAACAAAATGGCTCATGCTGTTTCCGTTGCAGTCGCCGAATCACCTGGTGGTGCATACAATCCCCTCTTTTTATATGGAGGAGCCGGACTTGGAAAGACACATTTGATGCATTCCATTGCACACCATATCATTAATAATCGCCCAGATTTACGTGTTTTATATGTAACTTCTGAAAAATTTACAAATGAACTGATCGATTCCTTAAAACATGACAAGAATAAGGAATTTCGTGACAAATACCGTAATATTGATGTCCTCTTAATTGATGATATCCAGTTTATAATAGGAAAAGAAAGTACTCAGGAAGAATTTTTCCATACTTTTAATGAACTTCACGAAGCAAAAAAACAGATTGTAATTTCTTCCGATAAACATCCACGAGAAATTGCAACATTAGAAGAACGTCTTAGATCCCGCTTTGAATGGGGAATTACTGCGGATATTCAGCCGCCAGACTACGAAACTAAGATGGCAATTTTGAAAAAACGTGCTGAATTAGAACATCTTGATATTAATCAGGAGGTTATGCAGTACGTTGCTACAAATATTAATTCCAATATTCGTGAATTAGAGGGAGCTTTAAACAAAATTTATGTTTTCGCCAACCTCGAAAAGAAGCCAGTTACCTTAGAATTAGCAGAAAATGCTTTAAAAGATACGATTGAATGTCAAAAAGAGGTAACTCCACAGTTGATTATGGATGTCGTTGCCGAACACTATAATATTTCTGTTTCTGACATCATTTCTAAGAAGAAAAATAAAGAAATCGCTAATCCACGACAGATTTGTATGTACCTTTCCCGTAAATATACCGACTATTCTCTCCAAAATATCGGAAAAATTATGGGTAACCGTGACCATACTACTGTTATACACGGTCATGATAAAATTGGAAAAATGCTTGAAACAGACGAAAACCTTAAAAGCAATCTTGATATCATCATCAAGAAATTGAACCCACCAACGTAGTACATTTATATAGAAGAAACAAAAAAATAAAGGTGTCTTCACACCCTGGGGACAACCCTTTATTTTTTTCCACATTCTATTCAGATTCGATGTGAATTGCCTGTGGATAGCTGTGGATAACTTTTGCCCAATTTTTGCTATGTGGATAACTATTTTTTTATTCACATACTTATCCGCATAGTTATCCTTTTCGAAAATCCTTGTATTATCGGCCTTATCTTAGTTATTCACATCCTACACACCCCCTACTACTACTACTGCGGATAACTTATTATATTTATATATATTTTACACCGAAAGGAGTTATACACATTTATGAAGATAACATGCTCTAAGAATCAATTTTTATATGGAGTAAATACAGTCTCTAAAGCTGTGTCCAATAAGACAACAATGGATATTCTTCAATGTATACTGATTGAAGCTTATGATGATTGCATTAAATTAACTGCAAATGATACGGAACTTGGTATAGAAACAGTTATTAAGGGAACAATCATCGAACCTGGTAAGATTGCACTTGAAGCTAAAATCTTTTCTGAAATCATCAAAAAAATTCCAGATAATGATGTTTGTATCGAAACAGACGAGTCCGGAAAGACAAATATTGAATGTGAACAGATTCAGTGCAGCATTATGGGAAGAAAAGGAGACGATTTTTCACATTTACCTGAAATTGAAAAAGAAAACAAAATTACTCTCTCTCAGTTTGACTTAAAAGAAGTAATCAGACAGACGATTTTTTCTGTATCCGATAATGAAAATAATAAATTAATGACTGGAGAACTTTTGAGTATTGAAAATAATAAAATGACGGTAACTTCTCTTGATGGTCATAGAATTTCTGTTCGTAATATTGAGCTTCAGGAGTCTTATTCAAAAATGGAAGTTATTGTTCCAGGTAAAACTTTATCTGAAGTTAGTAAAATTCTTCCTGGTGAAGCAAAAGATACAGTGAATTTATATTTAACAGATAAGCACATTTTATTTGAGTTTGGTGATACAAAGGTAGTTTCACGATTATTAGAAGGTAAGTTTTATAATATCGGACAAATGCTTTCTAATGATTACGAAACAAAGTTGACAATCAATAAAATGGAATTATTGCGTTGTCTTGACCGCTCTACTTTATTTGTAAAAGAATCAGATAAGAAGCCGATTATTCTTAAAATTGAAAATGAACAGATGAATCTTATGATCTCTTCACAGATTGGTTCTATGAAAGATCAGATCTCAATTAGTAAAGAGGGTAAAGATATCGTGATTGGATTTAATCCAAAGTTTTTGGTAGATGCTCTTCGAGTAATTGATGAAGAAGAAGTTACAATATATTTGATGAACTCTATTGCCCCTTGTATTATAAGAGATGAGACATCTTCTTATCTGTATCTGATCTTACCAATCAATGTAAGTAACAGTAATGTATAAATTTTAACGAACTTGTTCGCGAGTGGCGGACACAATGAGAAAGGAATTTTAAGAAAGAATATGGAATTAAAATTAAGAGATGAATTTATTAAACTGGGACAGGCTATGAAGGCTGCTGGTATCGTATCATCAGGAATTGATGCAAAGATGCTGATTCAGGATGGCCAGGTGACCGTTAATGGTGAAGTGGAAACCAGAAGAGGTAGAAAGCTTTATGACGGTGATGTTTTTGAATTTGAAGGCGATGAAGTACGAGTAGTAAAATAAATATATGGGAGGACTCCATGTTTGTAGAATCGATTGAATTAAATAATTACAGAAATTTTGATTCGGTTAAAGTGGAGTTTTCTCCTGGAGTAAATATTTTTTTTGGAGATAATGCACAGGGGAAGACGAATCTTTTAGAATCTATTTATGTAAGTGGAACTTCCAGATCTCACAGAGGAAGCAGAGATAAAGAATTGATTCGTTTTGGAGAGGACGAGGCACATATTCGTCTTTTTTTTCAGAAAGATTCGTTATCCCATCGCTTAGATGTTCATTTAAAGAAAAATAAGAATAAAGGGATTGCGGTAGATGGTGTGCCGGTACGACGTTCAGGAGAACTTCTTGGAATGATGCACATCGTCTTTTTTTCACCGGAAGATTTATCAATCATAAAAGAAGGTCCGGCTGGAAGAAGGCGGTTTCTTGATATGGAATTAAGTCAGATTGACAAGGGATATCTGCAGCAATTGATTGCTTATAATAAGATTTTAAATGAGCGGAATAATCTTTTAAAACAGATTAATCTCTATCCTGCATTAATCGAAACATTGGATGGATGGGACGAACAGCTTTTGACAGCAGGACAGTTTCTCATAAAAAAAAGAGAAGAATTTGTACAATTTCTTGATGAGATGATGGCAAGAATTCATAGTCAGCTTACCGGTGGAAAAGAGCAGATGAAAGTAGAGTATGAGAAAAATGTTTCTGCGGAGGAATTCAGAGAGCAGTTATATTCAAGAAGGAATAAAGATATATCCTCAGGTACAACAACAGCAGGTCCACACAGGGACGATCTTCGTTTTAAGGTCGGAGGGATCGACATCCGTAAGTTTGGTTCGCAGGGCCAGCAAAGAACAGCAGCACTGTCGTTAAAATTATCGGAGATCCGATTGATCGAGCAGGTAACAGGAGAAAAACCAATCTTACTTCTTGATGATGTATTATCAGAATTAGATGCTGGAAGGCAGTCATGGCTGTTGGAAAGTATTCAGGATATACAGACACTGATCTCATGTACAGGACTGGATGATTTTGTTAACAGCCGTATCTCACTGGACAAGGTATTTCGTGTGACAGAGGGGCGTGTACAGGAAGAAAAAACAGAGGGTTTGGTTTAAGAAGTTGAATAAATGGCAATATTTATGGTATAATTATTTGATTAAGTTTTGACAGGAGGTTGAATTATGAGTGAAGAACAGATTTCTGCGGGGCAGGAATATGGTGCGGATCAAATACAGATTTTAGAAGGTCTTGAAGCAGTACGGAAAAGGCCTGGTATGTACATTGGCAGTACTTCATCCAAGGGCCTCCATCATCTGGTATATGAGATTGTAGATAATGCAGTTGATGAAGCATTAGCTGGATTTTGTAATACAGTAGAGGTGTACATCAATGAAGATAATTCTATTACGGTCAGAGATAATGGTCGTGGTATTCCTGTAGGAATTAACAAGAAAAAGGGAATTCCAGCAGTAGAAGTTGTATTTACCATCCTTCATGCAGGAGGAAAGTTTGGTGGTGGAGGATACAAAGTATCCGGCGGATTACATGGAGTAGGTGCGTCTGTTGTTAATGCGCTGTCCACATGGCTTGAAGTAGATATTTTCCATGAAGGAAAGATTTACCGTCAGAGATATGAACGTGGAAAGGTTATGTATCCGCTGAAAGTAGTAGGAGATACAGATAAAAGAGGTACCGAGGTACGTTTTCTTCCGGATCCGACCATTTTCGAAGAGACTGTTTTCGATTTTGCAGTGTTAAAACAGCGTCTTCGTGAGATGGCATTTTTAACAAAGGATTTAAAGATTGTTCTTACAGACCGAAGACCAGAAGAAGAAGTTTCCATGACGTTCCATTATGAAGGCGGCATCCGCGAATATGTAGAATATCTGAATAAAAGTAAGGAAGTGCTCTATTCTGAAGTGATTTACTGTGAGGGAAAGAAGGGCGATGTATTCGTAGAAGTTGCCTTACAGCATAATGATTCTTATAACGAAGGTGTTTACAGCTTTGTAAATAATATTACAACGCCGGAAGGTGGAACACATCTGGCCGGTTTTAGAAGTGCGCTTACAAAGACATTTAATGATTATGCAAGAAAGAATAAGTTATTAAAGGATAATGAGCAGAATCTTACCGGTGATGATATCAGGGAGGGTTTGGTTGCGATTGTCAGCATCAAGATTCCTGAGCCGCAGTTTGAAGGCCAGACAAAGCAGAAGCTTGGAAATAGTGAAGCACGTGGTGCGGTTGACAGTGTAGTAAGTGAGCAGCTTACTTATTTCTTAGAGCAGAACCCGAATGTTGCAAAGATGATCTGTGAGAAAGCAGTACTTGCACAAAGAGCAAGAGAAGCAGCAAGAAAGGCAAGAGATTTAACGAGAAGAAAGTCTGCGCTTGATGGAATGAGCCTTCCAGGTAAGCTGGCAGACTGTTCAGATAAAGATCCAAAGAATTGTGAAATCTATATCGTAGAGGGAGATTCTGCGGGTGGTTCAGCGAAAACAGCAAGAAGTCGTGCAACGCAGGCCATTCTTCCATTGCGTGGAAAGATTTTGAATGTAGAAAAGTCAAGACTTGACAAGATTCTTGTGAATAATGAGATACGTGCGATGATCACAGCATTTGGAACAGGAATTCATGAAGACTTTGATATTACAAAGCTTAGATATAATAAGATCATTATTATGACGGATGCCGATGTAGACGGTGCGCATATCGCAACATTATTGCTTACATTTTTATATCGTTTTATGCCAGATCTTATTAAAGAAGGTCATGTATATCTGGCACAGCCGCCACTGTATAAAGTGGAGAAGAATAAAAAGGTGTGGTATGCCTACAGTGATGAAGAGTTAAATACAATACTGACGGATATCGGACGAGACGGAAACAATAAGATCCAGCGATATAAAGGTCTTGGTGAGATGGATGCATCTCAGTTATGGGAGACAACGATGGATCCGGAAAAGAGAATTTTATTACGCGTAAATATGGATGATGATGCAGCTTCCGAATTGGATATGACATTTGATACTCTCATGGGAGATCGTGTAGAACCACGTAGAGAATTTATTGAAGCCAATGCAAAGTATGTACAGAATCTGGATATCTAACAGGAGGATAGAATGGACGATAGTAATATTTTTGATAAAATCCATGAGGTGGATTTAAAGAATACCATGGAAAAATCTTATATAGATTATGCTATGAGTGTAATTGTATCCAGAGCTCTTCCAGATGTACGAGATGGTTTAAAGCCGGTGCAAAGAAGAATTCTTTATTCTATGATTGAGTTGAATAACGGACCGGATAAGCCTCACAGAAAGTGTGCTCGTATCGTCGGTGATACAATGGGTAAATATCACCCTCATGGTGACAGTTCTATTTATGGTGCATTAGTTAATCTTGCACAGGACTGGTCTACTCGTTATCCACTAGTGGATGGTCATGGAAACTTTGGTTCTGTGGACGGTGATGGCGCGGCTGCCATGCGTTATACAGAGGCAAGATTATCTAAGATTTCCATGGAAATGACAGCGGACATTTACAAAGATACGGTTGATTTTGTACCGAACTTTGATGAGACAGAAAAAGAACCAAGTATTCTTCCATCAAGGTTTCCAAATCTTCTTGTAAATGGAGCACAGGGAATTGCCGTAGGTATGGCAACGAATATCCCGCCGCATAACTTAAGAGAAACGATCGACGGTGTCGTAAAGATTATTGATAATCAAGTACAGGAAGACAGAGAGACGGATATTGATGAGCTTTTAGAAATCGTAAAAGGACCGGACTTCCCGACAGGGGCAGCTATTCTTGGACGAAAGGGTATTGACCAGGCCTACCGTACGGGAAGAGGCAAGATTAAGGTACGTGCGGTGACAAACATTGAGCCAATGAAGAATGGAAAGCAGAGAATTATCGTATCCGAGCTTCCATATATGGTAAATAAGGCACGTTTAATTGAAAAGATTGCTGATTTAGTAAAAGAAAAGAGAGTAGATGGAATCACAGAATTACGAGATGAATCTGATAGAAGCGGTATGCGTATCTGTATTGAGACACGTAAAGATGTGAATGCCAATGTATTATTAAAGCAGTTATTTAAACATACACAGCTTCAGGATACTTTTGGAGTCATCATGCTTGCGCTTGTAGATAATCAGCCAAAGGTTCTTAACTTAAAAGAAATGCTTGTACATTATCTGGATCATCAGAAGGATGTTGTCACAAGAAGAACGAGATATGAGCTGAATAAAGCCAAAGAAAGAGCGCATATTTTAGAAGGTCTTTTAAAAGCATTAGACCATATTGACGAAGTGATAGAAATCATACGTGCCTCTAAGAATGTTTCTGAAGCAAGAGATAATCTGATGAGACGTTTTGAATTCTCACAGGCACAGGCACAGGCAATCGTAGATATGCGTCTTCGTGCATTGACAGGTTTAGAGAGAGAAAAGCTTCAGAACGAATATGATGAACTTGAGAAAAAGATTGCGGAATTAGAAGCGATTCTTGCAGATGAAAAGGTTCTTTTAGGAGTAATCCGAGAAGAAATACTTCTTATTCGTGATAAATATGGTGATGACAGAAGAACATCCATCGAGATGGATATGGAAGATTTAAGTGATGAGGCATTGATTCCAAGAAAAGATGCGATTATTACTTTCTCCAAACTGGGATATATTAAGCGTATGACACCGGATAACTTCCACAGTCAGAATCGTGGTGGTAAGGGAATACGTGGTATGAATGTCATTGATGAAGATCATATAGAAGATTTATTTATGACAAGTACCCATAATTATATTATGTTCTTTACCAATAAAGGTCGTGTATATCGTCTCAAAGGATACGAGATTCCGGAATCAGGAAGAACGGCAAGAGGAGTGAATATTATCAATCTTCTTCAGCTTCAGCCGGAAGAAAAGATTACAGCGATCATCCCGTTATTAGAAGACGGTAAACAGCATTACCTCGTTATGGCTACAAGAAACGGTCTTGTAAAGAAAACAGGATTTGATGAGTATAAGAATATTCGAAAGAACGGTCTGGCAGCAATCTCCCTGCGAGAGGGCGATGAACTGATTGAAGTAAAGCAGACAGATGAGAATGAGGATATTTTCCTTGTATCAAAAGAAGGACAGTGTATCCGATTTAAACTCCAGGATGTACGAGAAACCGGAAGAGTTTCTATGGGTGTGATCGGAATGAATCTTGGTGATACAGATGAAGTTGTTGGAATGCAGATTCGTTCTGAAGGTGATGATTTATTGATCGTATCTGAAAAAGGTATGGGTAAACGAACACCTCTTGATGAATTTACCGTACAGCATCGTGGTGGAAAAGGTTTAAGATGTTATAAGATCACCGACAAGACAGGATATGTTGTCGGTGTGAAGACAATTAAGCCGGAAGAAGAAATTATGCTGATTACTACAGAAGGTATTGTGATTCGGATGAAGAGTGATTCGATTTCTGTTATTGGCAGAAATACCTCCGGTGTAAAACTTATTAATATTGATTCAGAAAGCAGTATTAAAGTTGCCAGCGTTGCAAAAGTCAGATTTGAAGAGGAAGAGGATTTTGCAGAAGTAGAAGAGGATGAAGCAGAGCCTCAATCCACAGAGGAAGAAGCAACACAGGAAGAAATATAAAGAAGCTTTCTTAATGATTAATAAGAATGCTTTTCACAGTTGTTATGTCATTGAATATAAGAGGTAAAAAGATGCGTTCAATTCATGTAGACGAAATTTCCAGAAACATAAAAGAAATGTGTATAGAAGCTAATTACTATCTTTCCGATGATATGAAGAATGCTTTGTATAAAGCGGCAGACCAGGAGGAGAATCCTCTTGGCTGCCAGATTCTTAATCAGTTGAAAGAGAATCTTGCTATTGCGGGAGAAGAACAGATACCAATCTGTCAGGATACTGGAATGGCTGTCGTTTTTGCGGAAGTAGGACAGGATGTACATATTGAGGGAGGTTCTCTCGCAGATGCTATCAATAAAGGTGTACATGACGGATATGTAGAAGGATATCTGCGTAAGTCAGTAGTAAATGATCCTTTTATCAGAGAAAATACAAAAGATAATACACCTGCAGTTATTCATTACAGTATCGTTCCAGGAGAAAATATTAAGCTTACCGTAGCACCGAAGGGATTTGGAAGCGAAAATATGAGTAGAGTATTTATGCTTAAGCCGGCAGATGGTATGGAAGGCGCAGTGAATGCTATTGTATCTGCTGTACAGGATGCAGGACCTAATGCATGCCCACCTGTTGTAGTTGGTGTTGGTATTGGCGGTACCTTTGAAAAAGCAGCTCTCATGGCGAAGCAGGCGTTGACAAGACCTGTAGGAACACATTCTGATCTTCCTTCTATAAAAGCAATGGAAGAGGATGTCCTTAAAAGAGTCAATGCTCTTGGAATTGGTGCAGCAGGACTTGGAGGAACTGTTACGGCATTAGCTGTAAATATTAATACGTATCCTACACATATTGCAGGTCTGCCTGTTGCTGTTAATATGTGCTGTCATGTAAATCGTCACGCAGTAAGAAGTTTATAAGGGGAGGTATACAGTTATGAATAGAACAATTCAGGTTCCACTTTCTGAAGAAGATATCAATACTTTAAAAGCAGGGGACTATGTATATCTGTCCGGAATTATTTATACTGCCAGAGATGCAGCGCATAAAAGAATGTATGAAAGTATGCATAAAGGGGAAGCATTACCAATAGAACTCAATGGGAATGTTTTGTATTATCTTGGACCAAGTCCGGCAAGAGAAGGACAGATTATCGGTTCTGCAGGTCCGACTACAAGCAGTCGTATGGATAAGTATACTCCAGAAATGCTTGATAAGGGATTAAAGGGCATGGTAGGAAAAGGAAAGCGTTCTCCGGAAGTTATAGAGGCCATGAAGAGAAATGGTGCAGTATACTTTGCAGCGGTAGGTGGAGCAGGTGCATTACTTTCTAAATGTATTAAAAAAGCAGATGTAGTTGCTTACGATGATCTTGGCACAGAGGCAATCCGTAAATTAGAAATCGAGAATCTGCCTGTTATTGTAGTTATAGATAAAGATGGAAATAACCTTTATGAGACTGCAAAAGAAAAATGGAAAAAATAATTAAAAAAAGACTTGACTTTAGTCAGCCTTTTTGATAATATAATAAAGCGTTGTGCATTACTGTGCAACGGAATTGAATATTTTCATTTATTTAGGCATTATGGAG
>SKEE01002868.1_pt1 | contig 11052 bp, 7 predicted proteins | sample 4826661 | NCBI WGS metagenome assembly SKEE01 (sample SAMN11008817, study PRJNA524170) | human gut metagenome | biome: Human fecal sample; material: Feces; isolation source: fecal sample from pouch patient p20 | host: Homo sapiens | place: Israel: Tel-Aviv | collected 2016-11-14
ATCCCGGAGGTGGAACAGGTCACTGCCTGACCTGTCCCGCCGGGACGGTTCTCTAAAAAACACCATATAGATTTTTTGTACGCCGCCGCCCGCCATCGAGCAGAGTTTTACACCTAATTGGGGATAAAACAGCTTATGAGTGGCGGTGGCATCATCATTGTGGCACAGACGGTAATTCCACAGCTTACCACACTGTTCTCATAATTCATGGGCGGGATCATTGATAAGATTACTGAATTCATAAAGGAACTGTTGCAGGGATGGGTGCTGACAAACTTTGAAACCATGTTTACCGATGTCAATGACAAGGTAGGCACGATTGCAGGGGAGGTCAGCAAAACTCCCAGCACTTGGAACTCCGGTATTTTTGACATGATAAAAACCCTGTCCGATAACGTGATGATTCCCATAGCGGGAATGATCATCAGTTTTGTACTCGTCTACGAGCTTATTTCCATGGTCATTGATAAAAACAACCTGCATGACTTCAATACGGCAATTTTTATCCGTTTTTTTATGAAAGCGTGTATTGCAGTCATGCTGTTAAGCAAGACTTTTGACATTGTAATGGCGGTATTTGATGTGGGAAGCCACATCGTCAATTCCGCAGCGGCAGCAATCAGCGGGGAAACCAGTATTGATGTTTCAAGTACGCTGCAGACGATGTTCAATGAGCAGTTTTCGGAGATGAGCATAGGCGAGCTGTTAGGACTGGGGATGGAGACCATGATCGTCAGTTTATGTATGAAAATCATGTCAGTCCTGATCACCGTCATTCTTTATGGGCGAATGATTGAAATATATCTTTATGTATCAGTAGCACCCGTTCCCTGCGCAACCGTAACCAACCGGGAGTGGGGAACAATAGGAACAAATTATTTTAAGGGACTTTGTGCATTGGCATTTCAGGGATTTTTTATGATGGTATGCGTTGCTATCTATGCAGTGCTTGTGGCAGGTGTGGCAGTATCCGACAACCTGCATACGGCACTCTGGTCGGTGGCAGCATATACTGTGATTTTATGTTTTTCCCTGTTTAAGACAGGTTCGCTGTCAAAATCTATCTGGAATGCGCACTAAGGGAGGAACGACATGGCAATATCTGTGCAGGTGCCAAAGGATTTGTCCGGTATCAAGACAAAAGTGGCACTGAACTTGACAAAGAGACAGATCATCTGTTTCAGCGGTGCGGCAGTAGCCGGGATACCCTTGTATTTTTTAACCAAGGGACTGATCGGAACATCAGCCGCATCACTTCTTATGATGGGAGCAATGCTTCCGTTCTTCTTTTTTGCGATGTATGAGAAAAACGGGTTTCCGGCGGAGAAGATTTTGTATTTTATGCTCCGGCAGAAGATACTCACACCGGGCATAAGACCATACCGGTCAGAGAACTTATACAAGCAGTTGGAAGAAAAAGAAAAATTACGAAGGGAGGTTCGTTATCTTGAAGAAAAAGCAAAAGGCAGAACCGGAAAGCTGCAGAAAAAGCAGTTATAAAGGCAACAGCAAGAACAACAGTAAAAGTGGCGGTCTTACCTTTTCAGAAAAAAAGCGTCTTATACAGTTAAAGCATATTTTATCGGGAAAGAGCATTGAGAAAGAAAAGCCGACTACCGCACAAAGGACGATCACTTTTGAAAAGATGTTCCGTGACGGTATCTGTCAGGTCAGCCACCGTTATTATACAAAGATGGTGGAATTTTTTGATATAAACTATGAGCTTCTGGAAGTGGATGACCAGGCGGACATACTGGCACAGTACAGCAAGCTTATTAATTATTTTGATCCGTCTGTGAAGTTTGAACTGGTGCTTTTCAACAGGCAGGTCAACGAGCAGATGCTTACAGAACAGTTTGACATTCCGTGGCAGGAGGATGATTTTAACGACATCCGTGAGGAATATACGGAAATGTTAAAGAAGCAGGCGGCAAAGGGCAACAACGGTATCATCAAATCAAAATATCTGATTTTTGGTGTAGAAAGCAACGGCTACAAGGAAGCCAAGAGCCGCCTTAACAACATTGAAAAAGATGTCATACGGAACTTAAACAACATAGGAACCCTTGCGAGGGGACTGGACGGAAAGGAAAGACTGCGCATCCTGCATGAATATTTTAATCAGGATACGATGGAGCCTTTCCGTTTTTCATTTAAGGATTTGGCAGAATCCGGTAAGTCGGTCAAGGACTATATTGCACCGCCGGGATTTGATTTCCGCTATCCGAACCGCTTTAAGTCGGGGAATATGTATGGCTGTGTGTCCTATCTGGATATTATCGCACCGAAGTTTACGGACGAGCTGATCAAACAGCTTCTTGATATTGATGCCAACCTTACGATTTCCATGCACATGCAGACGGAAGATCCGGTAAAGGCAATCAAGAAGTTAAAAGCGGTTATTTCCAATATCCAGAAAATGAAGATTGAAGAGCAGAAAAAGGCAGTCCGAAGCGGTTACGATATGGATATTTTACCGACTGACATTGTGACCTATGAAAAGGATACGCTGGAATTTCTGGACGATTTGAATACGAGCAATCAGAAGATGATCAACATGACATTTCTTATTACCTGTTATGGTAGAACCAAGCGGGAACTGGAGAGCTTAATGCAGAGGGTGTCCGGTATCATTCAGCAGGCAAACTGTGACCTTAGATGTTTACAGTATTTACAGGAGCAGGGCCTTATGGCATCTGCACCGATTGGGTGCAATGAGACTGGTATTGAGCGTACCCTTTCCACAAAGAGTACCGCAATCTTAGTACCATTCTGCACACAGGAATTATTTATGCCTGCTCCGGCAATCTATTACGGATTAAATGCACTCAGCAACAACATGATCATGGCAGACAGAAAAAGGCTCCGTACACCAAACGGGGTTATCTTAGGTACTCCCGGAAGTGGTAAGAGTTTTAGTGCAAAGCGTGAGATTTTAAGCTGTTTCCTTATCACAAAGGACGATATTATCATCTGCGATCCGGAAGGCGAGTATTTTGCGTTGGTGGCGGCACTACATGGACAGGTGGTAAAACTTGCCACCAATTCCAAAGACTATCTGAACCCTATGGATATACAGTTATCCCATAAAGGGGATAAGGAAGCGCTAAAGCTGAAATCCGATTTTATCATAACATTGTGTGACCTGATTGCAGGAGGCAAGGACGGATTGCAGAATGATGAAAAAGGTATCATCGACGAGTGTATCCGTCATATTTACGATAAGTATTTTGAAAATCCGGTGCCGGAGAATATGCCGCTGTTGGAGGATTTATATGATGCCCTGTTAGCACACAAAAATCCAAAGGCAGAGCGTATCGCAAACAGCCTTGTGCTGTATGTGCATGGTTCACAGAATTACTTCAACCACCATACCAATGTGGACAGCGGCAATCGTATCATGTGCTTTGACATCAGAGACTTGGGAAATCAGTTGAAAGAGCTGGGTATGTTAATCGTGCAGGATGCGGTTTGGAACAGGGTATCGCAGAACAGGGAGCGAAAGATTGCTACCCGTTATTACTGTGATGAGTTCCACCTTCTTCTGAAGGAGAAGCAGACAGCTATTTATTCCGTGGAAATCTGGAAGCGTTTCAGAAAATGGGGCGGTATTCCGACAGGTTTGACGCAGAACGTGGGCGATTTTCTTCGTTCTGAGGAGATTGAAGGTATTTTGGGTAACAGCGATTTTGTGTATCTGTTAAATCAGAATGCCAAAGATCAGGCAATTCTCGCTGATAAACTGGGACTATCTGATAAGCAGCTTTCCTATGTCACCAACTCCGAGCCGGGAAGTGGTCTGATACTGTTTGACAATGTGGTAATTCCATTTGTAGACAAATATCCGACAGACACCAAGACCTACAGAATTATGAATACTAAGCCGGAGGAATCGGTGCAGAAGGAGGACGCAGTGTAAATGGCAGAAAAGAGACAGAAGAAGCAGGCGGCAAAGGCATTTGAAAAAGAGGCATTTTCCAAAGACAAGGAAGTGACTGGAGCAAAACATACAGAACACAGGCAGGATAACACCTTTTCTGCGGAAAATCAGTTTAGTGCCAATGAGAAGCCTGTAAGCAATCTGCCACGGGACGCAAACTATGGCAGTCATACAAGAAAAGAAGGCGATAAAAGGAAGCATTATCGTCAACAGAAGCAGGACACTTCTGGTCACAATGTCCAGAAGTCGGAAGCCGAAGCGGAAAAGGCATTCTTAAAGGAAAACAGCTTCATGCAGGAGGATCAATCAGAAGAATTTGACACGGGTTCTGACAGCACGATTGAAAACAAGGTTCATGTCAGGGACACCTACCAACGGTCTGAGGAAAAAGGAAAATATCACAAAAGGCGTGTGCAGAGAGAACACGCACACAGAGAGCGTGCGAAGTCAGAAAATACAAAGCAGTCCGATTATGGAGATTTCCAGACAAAGGATGCCACATTTTCGCAGGGGCAGGCGGAAGAATTTACCGACAGAAAAGTACAGAAGGCTTTTGATAAGTCGGAAAAGAGTCGTCAGAAGTTGCAGAAAGTAAAGGACAAGATGCCGAAAAAGCGGCAGTATGAGATGAAACGTGTCTTTGATGAACAGAACGGAAAAGCAAAATATATCGTAGTTCCGGTGGATGTGGAGAAGACATTTAAGCAGGATGGTCTGGGAAAGACTGCGGTTCATAAACTGCAAACGGAAAATATGTATTTTGTGCATCGTAAGATTGCAGAAACAGAAAAGGACAATTCTGCGGTTGAGGGCGCACACAAGACGGAACAGCGAGCCGAGGATATTTACCACTATATGAAGTATCACCGTAAGAGCAAGGCACAGAGAAAGCGTGACCGCTTAGAGCGATTGCACAAAAAACAGGTTACAGCGGATATGAAGCTGGAGTATGAGAAATTCATCAGTGAAAATCCACATCTAAAGGGCAACAGTCCAAAGAAGCAGTTGCAAAGGCAGCTACAGAAACAGCGCATCAAGCGTGAGTATGCCAAGGCAAGGCGGGTAGGAGCAGAAGCCAAGACTGCAAAGGAAACATTTACAAAGACAGCCAATGCTGCAACCGGGATTGCAAAGAAGTTACAGGAAATTGCCACGAAAAATAAAACACTGATTATCACAGTGGGTATTTTTGCACTTCTGCTCATTATGATCATGTTGGCACTATCAAGCTGCGGTTCCATGTTTACCGGAACTGTGACAACAACGATGGCAAGCACATATCTTAGCCTTCCGGCAGAGATTGATGCAGCAGATTTATCTTTTACAGAAAAGGAAATGGAACTGCAAAATAAGATTGACCGGATTGAAACTGATTATCCGGGATATGATGAATACAATTATAACCTTGGTGCAATCGGGCATGATCCGTACACACTGATCAGTTATCTTTCCGCAGTCCATACGGAATTTACTGCCGCAGGAATAGAGAGTGAGATTCAGGAATTATTTGATGCCATGTATTCACTCACTACCGAGGAAGTAGAGGAAACACGGACAAGGACAGTCACAAAGACCGGAACCAGAATAGTAACAAATCCGGACGGGACTACCCGTACCGAGGAATACGAGTATGAGGAGGAAGAAGAATATACCGTAACAATTCTTCGTGTCACACTTACGGTCACACCGCTTGAGAGCATTGTAGCCGGACGCATGGACAGCGAACAGACGGAAATTTTTGGAGCCTATACGGAGACAAAGGGCGGCTTACAGGTCTTTGCTTCTCCGGTTGATTATTACTGGTATTACTATATCAGCAGTTATTATGGCTACCGGAAAAATCCAAACACCGGAGACGAGGAGCTTCACAGGGGTGTTGATATAGCAGTACCGACCGGAACCATGGTACATGCAGCACATGACGGAATGGTTATGGAAGCGGCTTACGATTCCTATTATGGGAATTATGTGGTGATTACGGACAGCAAGGGATATACCACGAAATATGCCCACATGGACAGCCTGAATGTGTCCGCAGGGCAGAGCGTTAAAAAGGGTGCTAACATTGGAAAAAGTGGCAATACGGGAAGTAGTACCGGAAGCCACCTTCATATCGAGTGTTTGTATAACGGGGAGTATTATAACCCGTTATTTTACTTTGAAGCAGGAGAGCAGACCATTTATGGAGAAACACCGGGCGGCACCGGAGGAGGAACCGGCAATGTGATACCACCGGAGTCCTATGACGATGCAACGGTGCAGACGCTTATGCGGGAAGCAAACAGGTATCTGGGAATGCCATACACCTTTGGAGGAACAGCTCCGGCAAGTTTTGATTGTTCAGGCTTTGTATGTTGGGTATTTACAAACAGCGGTGTACATAACCTGCCAAGAACCACCGCACAGGGCATTTATGACCAATGTACTCCGGTATCAGCGGCAGACGCAAAGGCAGGAGACATTATCTTTTTTACCGGAACCTATAATGCAGGACGTCCGGTTACGCATGTCGGTATCTACTGTGGTAATGGTACGATGGTGCATTGCGGCGATCCAATTCAGTACGCCTCAATCAATACTTCTTACTGGCAGAGCCATTTCTATGGTTTTGGAAGATTGAATTAGCGAAGGGAGGAATTATTTTTGTCAGTAGAGAGAATCAATTCACAGCTTAAAAAGGTCAGAGAACAGATAGCACAGCTACAGGCAAAGGAAAAAGACCTTGCAGAGCAGAAACAGATGGCGGAGGATGCCGAAGCCATGAAGATCATTCGTAAATATAAAATCTCATCTGAGCGATTGCAGATGCTTAATAAGCTCAGTGAGGATGAAGTCAGAAATTTATTACAAAAACGGGAACAGGAAAAGGAGGGTTCGACCAATGAAAAACAGGAGATTATCGGCTAGGGCAGTTGTGTCCCTTATGCTGTCGGCAATGCTTTTTTGTATGCCGATGGGGGCATTTTTTGCCAACAGGACAAACACGATAGAGGTTCATGCGGAGGATAGTGCAGAGCAGAAAACAGAGAGTGCGGCAGAGGAAGGCAGTGCAGAAAGTACAGCGTCCGGTAATGATAATAAGGACAGTTCCGGTAGTGGAGAAAATCATACAGAGCAGTCCACGGAGAATACAACAGAAAATTCCACAGAAGGCACAACTGAGGAGACACAGCCTGCCGCAAAATGCACCTGCAAAGAAAAGTGCAGCCAGTATGCGGTGGATGAAGATTGTGAGGTGTGTGCAAAGGATTACAAGGAATGTGCCTATATCAATCCGAGCGTAAAAATCACAATCAATACACCTTCTGGGTGGCATAACGATACCACGAAAGTAACAGTCAAGGTGGAGGATACTATTGTATCCGGCAATTTTACCATTCAGACAGTAAAGGCGAAAGTCGGACAGAATGGAAGCTGGACAGACATTACCGAGGATATGTACATAGAGATTTCCGAGAACAGCACCATTTATGTACAGGTCACAGACCAGAAGGGCAAGACCTACGAGAAAAACCGTTATATCAAGTGTTTTGATTTTACCAAGCCTACCTTAAATGCGGCAGTCAGCGACGGTCTTTTGAGCATTCAGGCACATGATACGGATTCCGGTATCAAGGCAATCTATGTCAATGGCTATGAGTTTACAGAGCATACGAATGGAGCCTTGAATATCCGTCTGCAACAGTTCGATGCAGGGTATCAGTATTTCACGATTTCTGCCATGGATAATGCAGGAAATACCTCTGAAATCTATAAAACAGCCAATCCGTATTACACCGATCCGGAGAATAAGGACAGCAGTGAAAAAGATCCGGCACAGCAGCTTCCGGTGGATGCGTCGGCAACCAAGCCAAGCTCTGCAACCGCACAGGTCACAGAGCATACAAAAACGGATGTGAATGGAAATACAGTTTCCCAGACAGGCAGTGGAACAACTTCAAGCAGTTCCGCAACAGCAAAGCAATCTCCAAGTACGGGAGATACTTCTAAGGATGCAGACCAGAGCAGTGACAGCCAGACCACAGAAAAAGGCAAGGAATTTTACACAATCCAGACTGCATCAGAAAAGATATTTTATCTTGTGATTGACCGTGATGGGGAAGATGAAAAGGTGTATTTCCTTACAGAAGTCAGTGAAAACGACCTGCTGAATACCACAACGGATAACAGCGAGACACTTCCGAAAAATTCAGCGGCATTGGAATCTGCAATCCCTACCAAAGACAGCGCATTATCAAACAATAATGCTGATACCACAGGAGATAAAACACAGGGAGCAGAAAGTGTTGAGGACAGCACCGAAGATAGCACGGAAGATACAAGTGAGCCGAAAGAGGATACCGCAAAAGCAGATGGTTCCAGCTTTACATATATTTTAATGGGCATTGCTGCGGTAGCTGTGATCGGAGTGGTATATGTTGTGAAGTCTAAGAAGAAAAAGGAAAACTTCATTGATGAGGATGAAGATGAGGACGAGCTTGACGAGGACTATGATTATGAGGACGAAGCCGAGCAGGATTCAGACGAAGCATTCTTAAATGGTGGCGATGATACAGAATCAGAGGACACAGGCGAGAATGACAGTGAAGATAACAGTGACAACGATAATGATGAAGAAAATGGGGAGGAATAGAGATGGAGCTTGTAATTGCAGAGAAGCCGAGCGTGGCACAGAGCATTGCGGCAGTTCTTGGTGCCACACAGCGTAAGGACGGTTATTTGGAAGGCAATGACTATCTGGTATCATGGTGTGTGGGACATCTGGTAGAACTGGTACAGCCGGAAAGCTATGAGGAAGCATGGAAGAAATGGAGTTATGACAATCTTCCGATCATCCCACAGGAATGGCAGCATGAAGTGAAAAGTGATACGAAAGCACAGTATCAGATTTTGAAAAAACTTATGCATGATGACAGGGTGGATGCAGTCGTGTGTGCTACCGATGCTGGAAGGGAGGGAGAATTGATTTTCCGCCTGACCTACAACATGGCAGGATGCAGAAAACCGATGAAGCGGTTATGGATTTCTTCTATGGAGGAGAGTGCTATCCGTGACGGCTTCCATAATCTTCGCCCAGGCAGCGACTATGATAACTTGTATCATTCAGCATTATGCAGGCAGGAAGCAGACTGGCTTGTGGGTATCAATGGAACAAGACTTTTTACGGTATTATATGGCGGTAAGGCATTGAAGGTTGGCAGAGTGCAGACACCGACACTTGCCATGCTGGTGGATCGTGAAAGTAAAATCATGAATTTCAAGAAAGAAGCCTATTATATGGCTCACATCATGGGAAATGGTCTGGATGCGGTATCAGAGCATATCAGTGATAAAACGGAAGCAGGGAGGATTGCAGGAGCCTGTGAAAACGGACAGGCTCTTGTCACTTCCGTGGTAAAGGAAGAAAAGTGGGTAGCACCGCCGAAGCTCTATGACCTTACAACACTCCAGAGGGATGCAAACCGTCTGTTTGGTTTTACTGCCAAGCAGACATTGGAATATACGCAGAGCCTTTATGAGAAAAAGTTAGTGACTTATCCAAGAACAGACAGCCAGTATCTTTCCGATGACATGGAAGGTACTGCAAAAAATGTGATCGAAGCGATTTTCAATTCTCTGTTATTTGAGCAGAATATCATGTTCAATCCAGATATTAAAAGAATTTTGAACAGCAAGAAAGTGACGGACCACCACGCAATCATTCCTACCATGGAGATCATCAAGCAGGACTTAAAGGCAATCCCGGAGAGCGAAATGAAGATACTTTCCCTTTGTGCAAACCGTCTGCTGTGTGCGACCGGGGAGAAGCACATTTATAATTCCACAAAGGCAGTGATTACCTGCAACAATACTGTATTTAAGGTATCTGGCAAGGAAGTATGGAAAAATGGATGGAAGGAATTTGATGATTTCTTCAAAAATTCCTATAAGACCACAGAGGATAAATCAGATGCCGAGGAAGAAAAGAAGCTGCCGGAGCTTCGTGAGGGCATGACGATTGCAGTGGAGCAGACAAAGGTTTCCGAGCATTTCACACAGCCACCGAAGCATTATACTGAGGACAGCCTGCTATCCGCCATGGAGCGAGCCGGAGCAGAGGATATGGGCGATGAAGTGGAGAGAAAAGGACTTGGCACACCTGCCACCAGAGCTGACATTATTGAAAAACTGGTAAAAGACGGATTCGTAAAGCGTGAGAAAAAGCAGATGATTCCGACAGAGGATGGAATGAAGCTGATCACGATACTTCCGGATGTAGTAAAATCTCCGAAACTGACTGCTGACTGGGAAAATGAGCTTACACTTGTATCCAAAGGAGAAGTTGCTGCAGAGCAGTTTATGTCTGGTATTGAAGCAATGGTAACTGATCTTGTAAAGACCTATCACAGCGTTAGTGATGAACATAAAGCCATGTTTGGCACAGGCAAGGGTGGACAAGAAGTGCTAGGCAAATGCCCGAAGTGTGGTGCTGATGTAGTCAAGGGAAAATTCGGAGCGTATTGTACCGGGAAATGTGGCATGAATGTCGGCAAGGCACTTGGGGTAACACTTTCCGATACACAGGTCAAGAGCCTGCTTCAAGGGAAAAAGATACTTGTAAAAGGTCTGAAGGGCAAGAAAGGCAGCTACGATGCTTATTTGATTCCAGAGAGCATCGAGAAATTTTTCTACACGAAAGACGGTAAGGAAATCAAGGGATTTCAGTATAAATTTAAGATGGAATTTCCGCAGAAGAAAGTAAGTATGGGAAAATAAAAGTAGTAGTGGTATAGTTGTAAGAGATAATGTACTGTCTGATAATTGGAATTTAAGTTAGACGAAATTCTACAAACATGGAGAGGTTATTGAATGAGAAAAGAACAAATAGATTATAATGAACTGGAAAAATTGGTAGATGCTTGGATTCCTCAATTGTTAAACAAAGAAATTCCAAGATATTCTTTTATTTTTCACTGTAATTGTGCATATGTTGATGCTGTGATTGAAACAGGCAGTTTTTTTAGTTCATCAGAATCTACAGAAAGACATTTAGTGTTTGCTCTAAATTATTTAACACATTTGGCATATAAGTATTTACAAGAAGAAGACATTTTTATTTATGAAGTGGATAA
>SKEE01002880.1_pt1 | contig 11017 bp, 6 predicted proteins | sample 4826661 | NCBI WGS metagenome assembly SKEE01 (sample SAMN11008817, study PRJNA524170) | human gut metagenome | biome: Human fecal sample; material: Feces; isolation source: fecal sample from pouch patient p20 | host: Homo sapiens | place: Israel: Tel-Aviv | collected 2016-11-14
ATATTAGTCATTAATATTCTCGTTTCTATGGGGGCAAAGATACAATTTGTAATGAATAGTAGCCTCATTATTCCAAATTTATTACCTTTGCACCGTCTTAAAAAACTGAAATTAGAAAAAAATTAGAAAGATGAAAGCGTACGTATTTCCCGGTCAGGGGGCACAGTTCGTAGGTATGGGCAAAGACCTCTACGATAATAATCCTCTTGCTAAAGAGATGTTTGAGAAGGCTAACGAGATCCTTGGTTTCCGTATCACGGATTTAATGTTTGCCGGAACAGACGAGGATCTGAGACAAACCAAGGTTACTCAACCAGCGATCTTCTTACACTCTGTCATTCTCGCGAAAACATTAGGTGATCAATTCCAGCCGGATATGACCGCAGGTCACTCATTAGGAGAATTCTCTGCCTTGGTAGCTGCCGGAGCATTGTCTTTCGAGGACGGCTTGGTATTAGTTTCCAAACGTGCCATGGCTATGCAAAAGGCTTGCGAGGCAACTCCCTCTACAATGGCCGCCGTATTAGCCTTGCCGGACGCGACGGTTGAGGAAATTTGCGCAAGCATCAAGGACGAGGTAGTGGTTTGCGCTAACTATAATTGCCCGGGCCAATTGGTAATCTCCGGTTCTATCCCCGGTATCGATCAGGCTTGCGAGAAGTTATTGGCCGCAGGCGCTAAGCGTGCCTTGAAGTTGAAAGTAGGTGGAGCGTTCCATTCTCCATTGATGGAACCGGCTCGTACGGAGTTGGCTGCCGCTATCGAGGCTACGACGATCAATAAACCTTCTTGCCCGGTTTACCAGAACGTAAGCACGAAAGCCGAGACTTGCCCGGAAACAATTAAGGCTAACTTGATCGCACAGTTAACCGCCCCAGTACGTTGGACCCAAAGCGTACAAAACATGATCGCCGACGGTGCCACTCATTTCATCGAGTTAGGCCCGGGTGCCGTTCTTCAGGGATTGGTTAAAAAGATTAATAAGGAAATGACTACGGAAGGTATGCAATAATTTACCTTTCAATGTAATAGGATAAAAGTCCGAAAAGGATGGAGGGTGATTTCCCTCGTCTTTTCCGGACTTTTTTATATACGATGATGATTCGAAAAGATCTTGAATGCTAAACTAATCAAAGGCCAACGTTGTTTTATACTATAAACACAATTCAGAATATAGAAAATGGAAACAGTACAACAGAAAAATAGGATTATCCTACTTTGGCCGGATGGAGCGCCCACTAGTAATGGATTGGCCGGCGTAGAATTGGAAGATGCCCCGAATGCCATATCCAATATATCGAATCCTTCCCTATTGGTTTATCCGGCGACGAAGCCGAATGGCAAGGCGATCTTGATGTGTCCGGGTGGCGGACTTTCCAAGATTTCGATCGGACATGAGGGGCGTGATATGGCCGCATGGTTTAATGCGCAAGGTATTACTTATGCCGTATTGAAATACCGGATGCCGAACGGACATAGGGAAGTCCCTCTGGACGATGTTCGCCAAGGTCTCCGCATCCTCCGTAATTACTCGGAAGAGTGGAAGATTACGAAGGTCGGTGTCATGGGTGCCTCCATTGGCGGTTATATCGCCGGGCATGCCGCAATATTCGGGGTAGACGACGCACGTCCGGATTTCCAAATACTCCTTTATCCGGTTATAAGTATGCTACCTCATTTAACGCACCTTAAATCGAGGGAACGGCTATTAGGAGCGAATCCCACGCATGAGGAAGAGGAAGCTTTCTCTCTGGAATTACACGTAAACTCACTGACACCTCCCGCTTTTATAGCGTTGGCTTCGGATGACGAGGCGATTAGCCCGGAGAATAGCGTGCTTTATTATCTTGCTTTACTAAAGAACAAGGTGTCCGCCTCCTTGCATATTTACCCAAAGGGCGGCCATAGTTTTGGGTTCCGGGACAACTTCGTATACAAACGTCAATGGACTGACGAACTGGAGAAATGGCTAAGCACGATTGAATAAGAGACTCGGGTTAAAACCCGAAGTCTCCGTGATCCTCGTCCGCTGCTTCCTCCTCCGTTCCTTTTATATAAATAAAGTCATCTCCCTGACGGATGCAAGAAGAGACTGGTATTTTCTCACTTAAACGTTTCAAGGCTTCTTGATCTTTCACGTAAATCAAGGCTTGATAATCATCGGCCTTCCTATCTCCGACGAACCAGACTCCCGTGAACGGGCAATCTTCCAGCAATTCAGCCAAAGACGTACTGGCGCTTGAGACAGAGATTGGACCTCGCAAATATTTCACCGCACCCGAATAAGGGGAACGAATCCCAAGTATCTCCGGAATTTGAGGAGCCTCCTTACCATCCATCGGTAAATAAAGACGGATCAATTCGTCTACCGCATCCTTAGCGGCCGAGGAACCGGAAGAGAAAACCACCGATACATACTTATTCCCTACCACGGCTTGTAACTGATAGGGAGATAAACAATCAATACATCCCAAGGCATCAGTCCGTTCGCATTTAAATATATGCAAAGAGTAAATACCAAACGCATCCTCGGGGCTAGGCATCTCGTAAATCTCTAGGGTATAATCCTCTCCTTTGTAAACGACATCTCTTGCCGTTAACCGGGAAACGCCATACTCCAAAAACTGCTCGGCCCCTCCATTCATGAAACCATAAAGCCCGGAACCGGTAAATACACGCTCCCGCTTTACCTGTACCCCATCCTGTGCCCATAACAGAACCGGAAAGCAAAGAAAGAGACAACAACGTATCAAACCTCTCATAAATCAATCTCCTTTAAATCCACTTTACTTCGGTCGGCAATCCCGAGCTTTATCTCTTCCGCCAATTCCAAGAAACGCCGGCTACCGGGCTTTTCCTGTTTTTGTATCCCCTCCTCGATCCGCTTAGCGAGTACCATATCGAAACTGACACTATCCACGGCTACCGCATCCGAGCCGAGCAGCAACGCATTGTATTGGCAAATGAACTGGGGATTGGCCTCCGGGCCACCCTCAAAACAGCCTTTCAGCGCATCCACGATGTTCAATACCACCTTATCACGAAGAGGCGGGAAAGCACAAGCATAAGCGCAGGTCTCATGCCATAATTCTTTATGAAGCCTGCTCGTATTCGAGATAGATCCGAACGCTAGGTTCTTCATGCAGGAAGTGATCGAGACTCCGGCGTTTTTCAATACAGGGATATTGATGATCTTAGTCACCATTTCCGTACAGATCTTAGAGAAATAAGACTCCTCTCCCGAGTTAATCATATAGGGCATCGTGTAGGCATCGTATTCCTCCACTATAGCCGCCCGGAAATATTGGCTGCGGTCGATACGGTTCTCTCCGTAATACTTTCCATCGGCATCGATATAACTACCGTTCTCGTCTTGATATTCCGTTCCAAGTATACGGATACCGGGATAATTCTCCTCCGTAAAGCCGGACTCTTTTAAATCGACCTCACGACGGTCCCAAATAATAAGATTCTTCCGGGGAATGCCTGCTTCCTCCAATTGCTTGATAACGGATTGGGTGACCGCATGTGAAGTAGACAAGAGCATTCCCGCTATCGGATTTACTTTCAAGCCAATGACATCTTCCGACCCGACGAAGCGCAGCCAAGCCGCTTTCAGATCACTCTCGCCGGTCAGATATAACATTCCGGATTTAAGCATCTCGTAGGCTACGGCCTCAGATGGTTTACCATCCACGACACAATGGGCGGAATTCATCTTGACTACTTTTCCGGGATATTTACCCGGCATGGAATATTCGTTACGAGGAATAGCCAATGCCTGTTTCACATTGGTTTGGGGCTTCATTTTCTCCGAAGCCAAAGAAGAGGCCGCTTTCGCCACGGGAGTAAGCGCCGCCCCTACACCGCCTAAAGCGATAGATCGAAAGAAGTTACGTCTTTTCATGGGGATATAGGTTCACATTATATTCGTACCAAAGATAGTGAAATATATCCATAAAAAACGGTGCCACACAAATAAATGCGTGACACCGAAAAAGTATATATAAAACAGACCAAGCAGGTTCGCTATTTAGCGTTCCACCAAAGTGGAGTAGTCGTCAAGTCCGGGCCGCCCAAAAGCTGGAGAGCTTGCGCATAACCCACTTGATTATTCGTTTGGATATTCGCCGGATAACGATAACGTTTCGGGTAGAAATCCCAACGGCATTCCTTAGAGGTAGCGACCGTCAAAGGAACTTGATTCAATGGGTTGTAATCCTTCTCTACCGCTTGGTTCTCGAAGAAAGGAAGACCTAAACGACGATGATCGCTCCAAGCCTCTTCCGGCAACCAAGGAACTTGCGCTATATATTTCTGGGTGATAATCTTCGTCAGAGCGTCATTATTATAAGCGCCATTCCGGTAGATCGAGTTATGGGGATATTCATACGTACGGCTTTTTACCTCCTTCGTATATGGGTCCGTATAACGGATCGTATACGATTTCGCCTCTGTCGTATGGTCGAAAGCGACGGAAGTACCTACACGGTTGTATTTCTGAGACGATAGGTAATCGCCGACTTGACTCAATAAGCCATGATACTCAAAACTAGCCGTAACACCAGACTCATAATTGGATTTAGCCGTTCCCGGAACTTTCCAGCCTTTCACCGCAGCCTCCGCCAATAAGAAGTAACTTTCCCACGGGCCGAAGAAGACACGCTTATTGGTGCTCATTCGATATTGTTTCGACATAGAGGGATAATTATAATTCTTACCTGTCAGCTCACTTACCAGACCGGCTTTCACGTCCCATTCTCCGGCGACCCAAGTGCCCCACGTATATTTCGGATCGATCGTCAACATATTCTGGGTATTATCCGCCGGATTCTTCAAGTGAACCGGCTTCACCTCGCTGGCCGCACCGATAAAATCGGAATAAACCACGCCATCATCCCAGCCTACTACACTAAACAACTTCGGGGCACGGGGATCTACGTATTGAGGTATACCGTCGAAATAAAAACCGGCGCACGGATCATTCGTTGTCAGCGGGAAGTGCTGGTTCAAATACAAACCTTGATACTCGTACGGATTCTTCAAATGGCTTTTTAAGGAGTCCGGCAACGGAAATTCCTGTCCACCCAAACCAACTACCAAGTTCTTAAACGTCACGGACATCGCCTGCCCATTCCAAGGACGAGACATCACGCTCGTCAGCTCATCCCAACCCTCTTTCTCCTGCACGGAAGCGATATCGGTTGGCTCGGAAATAAATGTCTTAGAGGCGGCATCCTCAAATTCCGCTTTCGCTAAGACAGGATCGACAGCCGAGATACGCATCGCCAAACGCATACGCAAGGAGTTGGCGTACTTCTTCCATTTCGCAACATTTCCCGCATAGAAAGCATCCTCGTTAGCCATAGCGGACATATCCAAGGAGGGGTCCAACGCAGACTCAGCTTCCCGTAACTCTTTCAATATAAATTGATAGATAGCCTCTACACTATCGTACTCAGCCGGTACACCGGAGAAAGCGGCTAACGCTGGGATCGGCCCGAAACCGTCAGCGACTTCCGAGTTCAAGTAAGCACGCCAGATACGGGACATCTGGATTACGTTCTTATAATAGGGATAGGTATCCGCCTCCCCATTGGCAACCATCCGCTCTCCCAGCTGGATCGCTTTGGTCACTTGATTCAGCCAACCTACGGCGTAATCATTACTCAAGTAGATCGTACTATAATCATTGTTATCCGTACCGATCGTAAAACCACTTCCCCTATTGAAACGGGAAGCACGGTCCCAGTACAAGATAAAGATACGCTCGGCTATCTCTGGGTTCATCTGGTCTCCCATGATAGAGGCATTCAGGAACCATTGGGGTTTCACCTTATCCTCTCCCACAAGATTCGGGTCCTCATTGATCTCCTGAAAGTCATTACAGGAAGAAAGAAGAGCAGCCACCGATACCAGTCCGGTAAAAAGTATATTTCTTGTTTTCATCTTCATCATTTTTATCGTAATTCAAATTATCATGTATTCCATTAGAATCCCACGGTTACATTAAACGTATAGGAACGGCTGGTCGGCGCGGCTCCATTCTCGAATCCGGTAGCGTTGGTATTCGTGGCGGCAACGGACTCGGGGTCGATACCCGGCAAGTTATAATGGATCATCCAAACATTGTTACAAGTAGCGGATAGACGTACACGCTGGAAAGGCGTTTTCTTCAACATCTGTCGATTGAACTCGTAGCCAAAGGTGATATTACGCAAACGGACATTGGTGGCGCTATAGGTATAAACCTCTGGTAAACCATAATTTCCGGTAGACCCAATACGCTCCCAATAGTTCTGGGGAGTGACGGCGACCGTATTCTCCGCATAACCACTGCCCTGTTGAACCACGGTATTCGGTACCACGAATTCGGCACGATCACCATTCACCACTGTTCCGGCGGCGTTACCCCGGGTATACAGGTTGGAGGCTGTCGCCGAATAGATGCTACCACCGATACGGAAGTCTATCAAGAAGCTCAGGTTAAAACCTTTATAAGAGAAATTATTGGTCCAACCCATCATCCAATCCGGACTCTGGTTTCCTACTTTCGACTTCTCGGTAGAGATCAAAGGCAAACCGTCATCACCTACGACGATCTTTCCATAGTGAGGACTATTCTCATCGGTCACACGCATAAAGGTCTGCCCGTAGATCTCACCATAATAACCACCTACCGGAGCTACGATCTGGATAGCGTCGAACGTCTTTATATCATATAGATTCACGCCCTCGTATAATTCTTTGATCTTATTCCGGTTCAAGGAGAACTGCGCCGTAGAGCTCCAGCTCAATCCGGCGGGATTGTCTAGAATCGTACCGTTCAAGGAGATCTCCAAACCCTCGTTCTGAATGTTACCCGCATTAATCTTACGGGAAGCATAGCCGGAGAACGGGTCCATCGGTAAATCCAGTAACTGGCGGGTAGCGTTGGACTTATACCAAGCGGCATCCAAGCCTAACCGGTTATTAAAGAAACGGATATCGAAACCGGCCTCCCATGATTTAATCAACTCACTACGTACGTCCGAGTCGTAAAGTACCTTACCCGGTTTCGCCGTCGTATTCCCGTTGGGGTCCTTGCCTACAGAGTAGAAGTTATATAATTGATACGGGTCCAAGTCGTTACCTACCTCAGCGAAGGAGGCACGTACCTTAGCGAAAGAGAACCAATCCGGCATGCTTCCGCCAATCTTCGGCAGCATATCGGAGATCACCGCGGAGAAGCTGACAGACGGATAGAAATAAGAGCGGTTGGCTTTCGACATCGTAGACGACCAATCGTTACGTGCCGTAACATCCAAGAACAGATAACCATCCCAGTTCAACTGCAACGACCCGTACAAGGAATTCATACGACGGCGGATCAACTCGGAAGTGACTGTTGGCTTATTCACGCCATTATTCAGCGAGAACAAGTTCGGCACCAACAACTCTCCGGCAGAAGCGTTCATCTTATTACGCTGCTGGAGCATCAAGTTACCACCGAAAGTAACGAAGCCTCCCAGCCGATCGATCAAGTTATCCTTCCGGGCCGTAGCCAAGAAACTGAAGTTATTCTCATAGAAGGTCTCCGATCCCTCGGTATACAGACCTCTCGGACTGGTATTACCACCGGCATATACTTTCTCGCTCTTCGTCGTGGTATAATAATCCGTACCACCTCTCAACTCAATATCGAACCAATCGGTCGGGGCATATTTCAAGGAGATATTTCCTAACAAACGGTTACGGGTATCCTCGTTCTGGCGATAACGGGTCACCCAATAAGGGTTCTCCTGCGGATTCTTGGAGGCGTCATACCAAATCATATTGCCTTGCTCATCCACGTCATCCTCAAACTCACGGATATTCAAGGAACGAGGCAGGTTATAGATCGTATTGAAAGCGTTCGAGGGATTCACGCCCTGAATCGGGCGGTTATGTGCGTTTTGATTGATATAATTCACCTTGGCATCTACTTTCCACTTTTCCGCCTCATCTAGGAAAGTAGTGGCACGCAAGGTAATATTCGTCTTGTTTAGTTTTGAGCGTGGGGTGATGCTAGCATCGTCGGAACGGTTTACGGAGGCGAATACCGCCGTACCCTTTATGTTCTGCTGGAAGCTGACACCCTCGTTAAAGGAGGTTCCGGTACGGAAAAAAGCGTCGATATTATCATATGTATGCAGAGGGATTTGGTTGCCTCTCCAATTGGTTACCATTTGTCCCGTGGCTTTCGGTCCCCAGCTAAGGCGGGATTGGTTATCGTAAACGCCCACGGAGCCTTGTCCGAAGTCGTTCTGTAAATCAGGTTTCAGGAAAATCGTCTCGGCGGTGATACCGGCGTTGATCGTAATACCGAGTCCCTCGTTCTTACGTCCGGACTTGGTAGTGATCAAGATCACGCCGTTACCGGCACGTGAGCCATAAAGGGCGGCGGCGGAAGCACCCTTCAATACCGTCATGGACTCGATATCTTCCGGGTTGATATCCGAAAGACCGTTACCCATATCCGCTCCGGAGTTACCCCATACATCATCCACGCCACCGGTGAAGTTATCCATCGGGGTACCGTCTACGACAATCAAGGGCTGGTTGCTACCCGTCAATGAGTTATTACAACGAAGTACGATCTTAGAAGACCCTCCTACGCCATTGCTTGAACGAACGATCTGCAAACCGGAAACCTTACCGGAAAGGGAGTTCGCCAAGTTCGGCTCACGGGAGGCCAAGAGGTCATCCCCTTTCAACTCCTGCATGGCATAACCCAAGGCTTTCTTATCCCGTTTCATACCCAAGGCGGTCACCACCACCTCATCGAGTTTCTGGGTATCTTCCACGAGTTTAACCGTAATCTCGGACTGGCCGGTATACGGGATGTCTTGCGAGGTATAACCGATAAACGATATCTGTATGATATCCCCTTTCTTCACGTTATCCAAAGTAAAATGCCCGTCCAAGTCGGTCATAGTACCATTGGTAGTTCCTTTCACGATTACGGACGCCCCGGTAACGGGTCCTAAGGCATCCTCAACTATTCCCGACACCTTTGCGTTTTGCTGTGAAATGTCAACCCTCGGAATCCCGGACATAGGCGTGGCGTATAAGTTTCCCGAGAACCCAAGCGCCCCTACCAACAGGATTAAGCTGACTGGTCTGAATCTTTTCAACATAACTACTGTTTTTTGTTTATTTTGATAGACAATGTTTTAGTTTTTGCGTCAACGAATGTCATTTATCCTGTATAAACATAAAAAGGGCAGATATGTTTTGAGTTTAACATATACAAGAGTAACCGGAGAGAGATGAGTATCACTCCGGTATCTCAGTAAACCAGGAAGGTCGTGAGTTTAGTGACAAGTGATTTTAGGAATGGACAATATATATACTGCGTTGCCCCAATAATATATACTGCGTTGGTCAAGTAAGATATACTACGTTTATTAGAATGCCCATCATAAGCACCTTTCGACCGCAGTCGGCAGGGGCTTACGATGGGCATTGTTAGATGCTTATAATAGCGGTCGGCACAAATACACAAAAACAGGGGCTTTTGACACACCCTCTTTCATATAAATCAATGTTTAGCCCACCATAGCGGAGTAGAAATTAAATCAGCTCCACCCAATAGCTCAACAGCTTTCATATAACTATCCTTACTATTGATTTCCATATTCGCTGGATAGCGCAGACGTTCTTGATAGAATTCCCACTTACATTCCTTACAGTTAGCACGAGTAAGAGGCAACTCGTTACTAGAAACGTTATAATCTATCTCAACAGCTTGATTCTCAAAGAAAGGCAAACCTAAACGACGATGATCAGACCATGCCTCTAAAGGTAACCAAGGAACCTGTGCCAAGTATTTTTGCGAGATTATCTTTGTCAGCTTATCATTATTGACCGTACCATTCTTATAAATAGAATTTTTCGGATAAGCATAAGTAGTAGTCTTTTTCTCACCAGTATAACCATCTACATATTCAGCCGTATAAGACTTTGCTTCCGCCGTATGATCAAAAGCGACAGAAGTACCTACACGGTTATATTCCGTAGAACTCAAATAATCATTTAAGAACTCAGATACACCGTGATATTCAAAGCTAGCTGCTATACCAGCCTCATAATGAGATTTCGCACTACCAGACACGTTCCAACCATACAACGCAGCTTCAGCCAATAAGAACTCCGTCTCCCACGGCCCAAACCATACACGCTTATTCGTACTTTCACGATATATCTTGGATAAAGAAGGATAAGTCTTACTTGCTCCTGTCAATTCGCTGGTTAGCGCTGAGTATTTATCCCATTTTCCAGCAACCCAAGTATTCCAAGTATATTTCACGTTCAACTCCAAATATGTCTTATTGTTATCCTCAACATTTCCAGTAGCAGGATCCGCTAAACGAGCCTTATCAGCCAAACCGATATTAGAGAAATAAACAGTACCATCATCATATCCCGGAATATGAAACAACTTAGTAGCACGAGGATCAATCTTTGAAGGAAGAGCATCAAAGAAATAGCCTGCAGCCGGATCATTCGTAGAAACCGGTAAGTGTTTTTCTAATCGAAGGCCTAGATAATTACGAGCATCTTTCAATACCACATCCTCTTTTATCGCCGCAGGAACTTGGAAATCGATTCCTCCTAGGCCAATCATCATATTATTAATGGTGACCGAAATGGGTTGGGCATTCCAAGGACGAGACATCACACCATCAAGATCAGTCCAACCGCCTTTTTCTTGCACCTGAGCAATTTCATCTTGCGTAGTAATAAAATTATTCGTCGAAGCGGCATCCTCAAAAGCAGCCTTTGCTTTAGCTTGATCTACAGCAGATAAACGCATAGCGTAGCGCAAGCGTAATGAGTTCGCATACTTTATCCATTTAGAGGCATCACCATCATAGAAAGCATCCGTTTTCTCTGATGTAATAGCGCTCATATCCGCATTTACATCTATCTTGCCAGCGGCATCTTTCAATTCAGAAATAATAAAATCATAAATATCTTCTATACTCTTATATTC
>SKEE01002884.1_pt1 | contig 11011 bp, 7 predicted proteins | sample 4826661 | NCBI WGS metagenome assembly SKEE01 (sample SAMN11008817, study PRJNA524170) | human gut metagenome | biome: Human fecal sample; material: Feces; isolation source: fecal sample from pouch patient p20 | host: Homo sapiens | place: Israel: Tel-Aviv | collected 2016-11-14
TTTTGCCACTTTAATCCTCTGCTTATTGCGATTGTTTGAACCTTTCTGCATTCTGGAAAGCTTACGTTGTTCTCTCGCTAATTTTTTCTCTGCATTTCTGTAATACCCTGGATAGACAGGTTCTTTACCATTGCTGTCACGATATAATTCATGCATGGAAAAATCTAAACCTAAAAAATTTTGCAGTTCCTTTTCCTGTACTTGATCTTCATACCCAAAAAGAATACTTGCATAGTATTTTCCGCTTGGTGTCTGACTTACTGTTACAGATTTCAGTCTGTATTCCTCTGGAATAATCCTGTGCTGTTTTAACCGTATTTGTCCAATCTTAGGTAATCTCAAATATCCATTAGACAGAGTTATGTTCCCATTGATGCAGACCGTGGAATAGCTGCTTTTATTCCGCTTTTTTGATTTGAACCGTGGAAAACCTGTTTTCGGCTGTTTGAAAAAGTTCTGAAATGCCGTATCAAGATGCCTGAGCGCTTGTTGTAATGCGATGCTATCTACTTCCTTTAAAAATCCGTATTCTTCTGTTTTCTTCATTGCAGCCATTTCTTTTGCACAAATGGTATATGTTACGTTTGTCTTGTTCTCCTCATACTGCCGGATTTTTCTATCAAGCCAATGATTGTATACCATTCTCACACAGCCGAAAGTCTTAGCAAACAAAATCTTCTGTTCATCATTGGGATATATTCTGAATTTATATGCTCTGTTTGCCACCATGCCACTTCCTTTTCCTCGAAAACCCACCTGTGATACTTGAATACAAGCGCAAGATGATAGTATAGTAAGAATACTAAATGTGCGTTATTATCTCAATTTTTTATTATCCGACTAAAGATACTATACTATAATTAGGATGCTCTATCAAGCAGGTAGCAGACGCAATTCATCTCCCACCTTAGAGGTCGGAGTCTTCTTGCTGCAGAAGATAAAAAATTCTCTGGCAAAATCCTATTTCCCAGCAATATCCTTCACAACTTCCCCTGCGATAATAAGCCCTGCCACAGATGGTACAAAAGCTACGCTTCCCGGAATATCGCGTCGTTCCGTACATTTATGCTCCGCTCCCGGAGGGCAGATACAATTTGTTCTGCAGCTTATGGACATATCTTCGATTGGACGTGTTGGCTTTTCTTCGGAGTAAACAACTTTCAGTTTTTTTACACCTCGCTTTTTCAGTTCGCGACGCATTACTTTTGCAAGTGGACACATTTTGGTTTTGTAAATGTCGGCTACTTGGAAGGCTGCCGGATCAAGTTTGTTGCCAGCTCCCATGCTACTGATTACCTGAGTTCCGTACTTTTGCGCCTGCATAATAATCTCGATTTTTGCGGTAACAGTATCGACTGCATCGACAACATAATCATATTCATCAAATGGAAAATCATCTGCATTTTCTGGAAGGAAAAAGCATTGGTGGACATTGACCTGTGCATCAGGATTAATGTCTAAAATACGCTCCTTCATTACTTCTACTTTGTATTTGCCAACTGTTTTTCTTGTGGCAATAATCTGACGATTTAAGTTTGTAAGACACACTTTGTCATCATCAATAAGGTCAAATGTACCGACTCCGCTTCGCGCTAATGCCTCGCAGACATAACCACCAACTCCGCCGACTCCAAAAACTGCCACACGGGAATTTTTTAATTTATCCATTGCTTCTTCCCCCAGTAAAAGCTGGGTTCTTGAAAATTGATTTAACATATATTTCTTCCTTTTCTGTGTTATTTTTAAAGATTCGCAAAATCAAGAAACAGCATATGCATCTTCTCTTCGCTGTCTACAAATTCATACTCATGTTTTGTACCCGTATAAATAAGCTTCCCATCTTCATAGGCAAGTAACTGATTCATTGGGACGTTCTTCCATTTATCACGGTCGAGAGGACGAGTTGCCATAACGATTGCTGTGTCTTTACGGCAACGGTACAGGCTGTCTTTATAATTAGTATGAACGTACATAATCTCTCCGTCAAAAATAAGCAGATTCAGCTTATTCTCTGGCGCGATTTCCAAGATAATACGGTTAAGAAGCGCAAAACGTTCTTCTTTTGTCAGTGCCGCTCCCTTTTCATCCTGCGCTGCATTTACCTGATCAATAATATAGCACAAAATGCGTTCGCTGTCCGTATCTCCGTCTTCTGCCGCTACAAATGGCTCAAGTACTTCACTTTCAAATATTGTTCCATTATGCGCTAACGTCCAGGTGCGGTCATAATTATCACGCATAACAAACGGATGTGTATTTTCATAGTCCATTGTTCCCCTGGTCGCAAGACGGATATGTGCAATCATCTTGTCTGTCTCTATTTTAGCACGAAGTCTCTGCTTTAAATAATTGCTTGTCACAGCAGACTGTGGCTGCTTTTCTAAAGAAACAGCATTGCCGTAAAAAAATGCCATACCCCAACCGTGGGGATGTTCTGTTCCATCCGAAAAAAATTCTCTTAATAACTCATTTAACGGTATCTTTTTTGCAGAATCTACTCCAAACAATTCACACATTGATTTTCTTCTCTCCTCATATATTGTATTATGACCATTTTGAGCTATTTTGATTTTCTTTCGCAAGTATCTGATTATAAAATTTCTGAGATTCCAGTCATATCTAAATATCTCTAAACAGTCATATTTTGTTTTTGTCTCGCTAATACAAGTCCTTTTTCTACATAGTTTTCCTGATATTGTTTTCGAACCTGCCATGCATATCTCTTCTCTGGATCAACAAATTTCTCATATTCAAAATCTAAGATTTGTTGAACATCGTCCATTTTCAGGCCTTGATAAAACTCTTTCATCCATCCGATAACTTTTAATGCCTCATGTACGATAGACCGCGCTCTTTTTTCCGTACGGGCAATTTTTACTGTCTTTAAATCATAATGGGCCGCATTTTTAAAATTCTGTACAGCATTTACCTGATCCTTTTTGGAAACATACCAGGATGGCATCGTTGCGAGCCACACCATTAAAAGCTGTGCAAACTTCACATCTCTCGCATCAATTCCAGCTCCTGTGAGAGGATTTAAATCAAACATACGAAGTTCGATATGATTGATTCCATTCTTCCTCAAAGATATAAGATTATTTTCTCCTGCAGGTTTTAAACGAATAGGATAATAGAGTTCTGACGGTGCTTTTAGTAAGCCATTTTTAACATACTTTTCAATAGAATTCACGTAAGAATCAATATCGCTATAATCAAATGTCGGTGGAAATTCATTCCAGTAACCAAGTTCACTGCATCTTACAGAACTTAAGCCTGTAAAAACACTTTTCCCATAGACACCTTTTTCCATAAAAGAACTGTCTACAATCGGACTGGCCGCCGTAACTGCCACTAAAATCCAGCCATATACAGCCATTTTCTGCGCCAGCTCCAAATACAATTTATTCTTATATTTCATAAAATCCGGCTCAGACTGCAAAGCAAAATCTGCTCTTAACAAATCTTCTGAAAAAGAAAAATTTACATGACTTCCCGAAAATGTCATCTTATAACGTCCGTATTTATCGGAAAGATATTCACGGTAGGCTGTTTTATGTGCATCTTTCCCATCAAACTGTGCAATTGGCACATCTTTCTCCCCGCCAATATATGGAGGATTAGAAAATGGCCACAGCAATTCTGGCTCTGGAAGTGCCTTTAACTTTTCCTGAATTCTTCTGGTATGTCCTTTTAATTCTTCAATTGCCGCCTCGATGCTTTCATTTACTCCTGTATTAATTTCGGTCTGGTTTTCACTGAAGTCTCTGACGATATGTGCATCTCCCGGAAAAGGATGTGCAGTCTGTGAAAGCATACCATCTCCTACAACACGCAGACTTTCCATCTCAATTCCAAATGCACCATCTAATAAATGTTCTCTTATATACTCATTTTCAATATGCAGCATTACATTCCTCCATACTCTTCGATGTAATCCTCCAGTGTTTTTCCGTTCTCCATTCCTTCTGCCATCTGTCTGCCTGGACTTAAAAGTTTCTCCGCCCTTCCATATAAAGGCCTGAGGAAATGTTCTTCTCAACTCAGATGCATTATATCCATTATGATAGATGGAAGTATCTTTCTCTAAAAATTCCGAAAGCTCTCCGATATTTTCCATAAGGCCAGCATGCAATGCTCCCGATGCCATAATTTCACCTACCGGCTGCTCACATACACTTCGAAACTCTACTGTCCCACGGAAAGTCAGATCTTCAAATTTAAATGACCGTAAATATTGCAAATCGGAAATCTCCGGATGGAATGTGATTTCCCGATATCTATTTCCATCGAAGTATTCCCCTTTTATCCGGTCAGAGGAAAAATATTTACTAAGAACCACTGGTGGAAAATTAATATATTTTCCTTCTCTTTCTACACAGTATAAGCTCATACTCTTTATGTATCGAACAATTTCATCTGTTGTATCAAATACAACATTATACATATCAACATTATGGCGATTCAAGCCATGAAGACTGTTTCTCCAAAAGTTATCCCTGCTACATAAAATCTCCGCATTCTCTCCCCATAAAGAGTTCGCTAAAATCAATGCCTTAAACGGTTCTAACTTTGTAAATGTATTCAGCATTGGAACTACCTGCTCTTCTTCTACATCAAGCTGAATCTGACTTGCACACGAAAATAGTCCAAAATTCGGATAAGAATGAAATGGAATACTGTTGCCATACTTTTTATAAGAAGACAGGTGATGAAATAACATACGATACCGCTCACTTACTACCGGTACATTCTGATTCACTGCATAACGGGGATTAATACCCATGCCAGTCAGCATATGCCCCTCTTTACGCAGTTTCTTCTGTATATAAGTATAATACTGACAAAATCTTTTGTACAGCACATTCATATCTTCTTCTTTCCCAAAAGAAATTTTTAACGTATTATAACTGCAATCATAAGACAGACCATCTCCTGTCTTGTCATCAACTGCCAGATAAATATGTTCATTATCATCTCTGCTCACATTCAAAAAAGAAAATGTATCAATAAATCAATCTGTTACCTGATAAATCACTTCAAAATTGACAGGTTCATTCTTCTCATTCACAATCGGCATCTCAAACTCCAAACCAGCTAGATGGGTTCTCTTTCTTCTTGTTGGCACAATATAGCGATTATAAATTGCCTCCTCTAATACAGAACGTTCCATCGACTGACTCCTTTCTATAGCATGTGTTTAAAAGTACGTTAACCTCTAAAATTTACATATTTTCTTTTATACCACAGATTTCATACTTTTTCCATAGAAATTATATAATTATTTAATTCATCTTCTCCATCCATAGCACAGAAGCCATTGCCCTCAATAAGGCATATTTGTGGTCTCGGAGCAAGTGTTGGATGTGAGCGCATAAGCGAACATTCAACACGCCGCGACTAAAATCACAAATATGCCTTATTGAGGGCAATGGCTTCGTCTGTTGGTTTTCTTAATGAATTAAATAGTAAATTAATTATGTCTTACTATTAATTCTGCTGTTGGCTCATCAATATAGAGACTGTCTACCAGTCCTCCTTGAAGTGCCGCTGTTATAATCTTCTCTTTTTCTTTTCCCACGGCAACAACCAACTTATTTGGAATCTTTTTAATCGTTTCAAGGGAAGCCCCTACAACACGGGCATCTATTTTTTTATCGAATAGTTCCCCATTTTGTTTTATAAAATGGGAACAGCAGTCCCCTACTGCTCCTCTTCTGCTGAAGTCTTTATAATCATTTTCATCAATAAGTCCCATTTCATATACAATGGATGGACGTTCTAAGTTACCTACGGAATAAATTGCTGTCTGGCACACTTCTGCCATTTCAAGAATTTCATGGATCTGTGGATCTTTTTTCAAAGCTTCAACAATCGAAGATTCCGCCACCATTGCCGGCGCCGGAATCTGATAACCGGTTCCTCCAACGCTGTCTACAAACCTTTTCAACACATCCAGCGCGCCCGATTCGAAAATTGCTCTGGAAAATCCTCCAGTTAACTGAATCACAGATACCCCACTTCTCTTAATCTTTGGAAGCTGCTGGGCTAATACTGCAAGTGCATGTCCCCATGTTACTCCAATGACACTATCATTTTTTATATAACGTGGGAGGTCTTCTGCTAATGCCGCACAGACATCCTGCATTAATATCTGCGAATTACCTACCAAATCTGGCACAATAATCGCCCTTTTAATCGGAAATCTGGCAATCAGTTCATTCTCCAGATTTCCATTTGCCAAAACAGAATCTTTAATTCGAACTTCTATAATCCCCATGTCCATCGCATTCTTTAAAATACGGCTTACAGAAGACTTACTAATGCCCTCTCGTGCCGCAATTTCTAACTGGTTATAATGTAACTCATAATATAGCTTGGCAATTCGAATTGCCTGATTCATCTTCGCTGCATCCATCTTCTCTCTTCCTCCAAGCTTCTTCTCCAAATGTCGCTTTAAATTCTAATTATAATCTTAATTTAAGATTATAATTTCTCCACACACAGAAGTCAAGGTGGACTGATATGACACAACAGCAGCCACAGTCAGAACTATAGAATTAAAATAATCCATATCTGTGGCCTCAAAGCAAGTGTTGGATACGAGCATATAAGCGAGTATTCAACACGCTGCGACTAAAGTCACATATATGAATTATTTTGATTATATAGTTCGTCTGTTTGTCTGTTTCTATACTTTGCCTGCCTGTCTAGCGAATTAAATTTCCGAATTCTTCTTTGAGGCGAAGTAAGCCCAGAGTGAGTTTACTACGATAATCACTCCAAGTATCATCAGTAAAATAGCGATAATCAGCTGTAAGCCTTCTACTAAGAATGTTGCGGAACCAGCAGAAAATGCCTGTACGAGAGAAATGGTTCTCTCTACTAATGCAGTTCCTGTTACACAAAGCATGATAATCAGTGGTGGGAAAAGCATTTTGTTGCTTCGTCCGGTTACTTTTAAGAATACGCAAAGTGTTACTAATACTAAAGCAGATAAGAGCTGGTTTGCGGAGCCAAATAATGGCCAGATATTTGCATAACCGATTCTTGTTAATACAAAAGCTGCTGCTAACGTGATGATTGTTGAGAAGTATGTATTACATAAAACTTTTCTCCATCCTTCTGCGTGTTCCATATCATCAACACTGAACAATTCCTGAAAACTCATTCGGCCAATTCGCGCTACGGCATCCAAACTTGTAAGTGCAAGCGCGGATACGCACATTGTCATGAAGCACTGTGCTACATATACTGGAATTCCAAACATTTCAAAGAATCCAGCTACACCGCTTGAGAATACCTGAAATGGTGTTCCATCTGCTGGTGTTCCGTTAGCGGACGCTGCAGCTCCTGCTACACATAAAGCGATAACCGCAAGTAAACTTTCTAATACCATTGCGCCGTAACCAACTTTTAACATATCTTTTTCATTGGATACCGTCTTTGAAGATGTTCCGGAAGATACTAAACTGTGGAAACCAGAAACTGCTCCACAAGCAACGGTTACAAATAAAATAGGGAATAAATCACCAAGCTGATCATTATGGAAACCTGTAAATACAGGAAGATTCATTGCAGGATGCGCTACTAATAATCCAACAACAGCTCCTGCGATCATTCCGATAAACATATAGGTTGTCATCGCATCACGAGGCTGTTTTAATAACCACATTGGGAGTACTGCCGCAAAGAAAATATATACAAATGTAATATATGTCCAGCCGTCCTTTCCTAATGTAATTGGAATTGTCATACCAATAGCAAGTGCTGCTACAGTACAGATCAATCCAACAACTGTTTCCTTCCATCCTGTCAGATGCAGATGTTTATGAAGCAAACCAAAAATCATTGCAAATGCGATAAATAAAAGGGAAATTGTTCCTGCTGCTCCATTTGTTTTTGCTGCATCAGAAAGTGCTATCACACCATTGGCATCTACCATATAAGCATTAAATGTTCCTGCTACCATATCAGCAAAAGCTGCGATAACAATCAAAGTAAACAGCCAGCAGAAAATAAGAAATAACTTTCTTCCAAGTTTACCGATGTATTTTTCGATCAGAAGCCCCATGGACTTACCATCATTTTTTACACTGGCATATAACGCTCCAAAATCGGTAACTGCTCCAAAGAAAATACCTCCAATTAATACCCACAAAAGTACTGGAAGCCATCCAAATACTGCCGCTTGAATTGCTCCTGTTACAGGACCTGCTCCAGCAATGGATGAAAACTGATGGCTAAATACTGTCCAACCGTCAGTTGGAACATAATCCTGTCCATCTTCAAACTTATGAGCTGGTGTCTCTACTTTTGGGTCAATTCCCCATTTTTTAGAAAGCCACCGTCCATAAAATGCATACGCAGCTGTCAATAAAACAGCAGCAATTAAAACAATGACTAATGTATTCATTTTTGTCCTCTCCTTTCATGTATACAAGCCATTTCTTGTATACATGAAGTTTTATAATCTTTTTCCTTCATTTTGTCAATGTTTTTTTCGCTTTTTCTTGCATTTTTATAGGAACAAATAAATTTTAAAGTCACTCCGCTTCATTTCTGGATTTTCACGCAAGAAGTTCTGAACTTTTTTAAGTAAAAAATACTAGTGTACCATCCATCTAATTTCTAAAGTGTTGTTAGATCTTGTTTTTTCAATTTAATTCGCGCATCTTTTGTCGTGAACTGTAAAATGATTATCCATAAACTATTATTACTGAACGGATGAATACTAGAGCGTGTTTGAAAAATGCTCTATGGCTTCTTTTAGGAAGTCAGGTAGGAATCCTCTGTAATTCAATCGCCGATTATTTCACAAAACAAGTTTCCCATATTTAGCTGAACTATATAAAAATTTTTCAAACACACTCTAAGAAACAAATCCCGTCATTATTCCAACTTTCTTCCGCACCCATTCCATAAAATGTGCGAACTCGCTCTTTCTCACAAAAATCTCGGCATAACAATTCAATATTTCTGAAACCATCTGCCGCATATATGCCATATCATTCTCATAACACATTTTCTGTGAAAGGTATCTGTCATGTAATTCCTGAAGTCTCTCCTCCACTTCCGCAGCAGAATCAAGCTTCTTACAGCTCGGCAGGGACATCTGCTCTAAAGCTCCCTCCCGCATCCACTTTGTCATTTTTTTCTCGTAAGCATAATGTTCTGGAATTGTTCCCTCAAAAATCGTATTATGCGGATAGGTAAAATAATCTTCCACATAATGAAGAATCCATCCAAGTTTTAAATAAGAAAAGCTTCCGCCTCTTCCTTTTGCCTCTAACGCTTTCATCTGTTTTGTAATCTGTTCGAACGTTGCTTCCCATGTATGACCCTCCAGATAAGTATACACCAACAGATCTGGCAGAATACTTCCAAACAATAATGCTGCTTTATGTGCTCTGTGTATATTTCCCGATAATGACTTTGTCATAACTAAATGTCCAATTTTATCCATTCATTTCTCCCCATTCACTTTCAACCTGGTATCATTTCTACATTTAAAATTAAATTCCATTCACTACCTCTCAAAACACAGTATACCATAATTATAAAAAATGGCTACAACCAAAATATGTTATTTTACTATTTAATTCATTAAGAGAACTACAGACGAAGCCATTGCCCCCAATAAGGCATATTTGTGGCCTCGGAGCAAGGTTTAGATGCGAGCGCATAAAGCGAGCATTTAAACCGCAGCGACTAAAGTCACAAATATAGGGTATCGGTTCTCTTCCCGGGCGTCTGTCCCTCAATGAATTAAATAGCAACATCTCATTGTTAACTTTGATTTTTATTGTAGTTGACAATAACTTTTTACCATGTTACAGTAACAAATAAGAGAATTTTAGAAATAAAATGCAATAAGAATTATCGTGCTTTCATTTTGGGAGCTATTTTGTGAGGTTAAGAAAGGATTCATTATGAGTGAAGCAGTAACTATTGACACAATTAAAAATATATTAACAAAAAATGTAAATAAGGAATATTCTCTTTCACGCGAGGAGGCCATCGCTATTATGAATCTTCCAGAAGACGATATGCCTCTTCTTATGGAAATGGCCGGAAGTCTTCGTAAAAAATATAAAGGCAATCATGTGAGTATTCATCTTCTTACAAACGCCCGCAGTGGAAACTGTTCTCAAAATTGTGCTTATTGTGCCCAGTCTTGCCGTTCAAAAGCAGAAATTGAAAAATATAAATGGGTAAATGATGAAAAGTTATACAGTGATAATGCATTTGTACATGATAACCATCTTTCCAGACACTGTATTGGTCTTAGCGGAATGAAGTTTACCGATGAAGAAATAGAAGAACTGGCTGAAAAAATTCGTGTTATGAAAGCACAGGGAACACATCTTTGCTGTTCCATCGGTTTTCTTACTGAAAAGCAGGCATTAATGTTAAAAGAAGCCGGTCTTGACCGAATTAATCATAATCTAAACAGCAGCCGTTCCTACTATCATAATATATGTACCACTCATACTTATGAACAGCGTGTAAATAATATCCATATGTTACAAAGACTTGGTTTTGAAATTTGCAGCGGCGGTATTATCGGTATGGGTGAAAGTAAGGAGGATATTGTAGATATGCTCCTCGATCTTCGTGAAATACAGCCCGAAGCTCTGCCAATCAACTTCCTTCTCCCTATTCCAGGGACTCCTTTAGAAAATGCAGATACTTCTGTTCTCACACCATCTTACTGTATGAAAGTACTGTGCCTTGCCAGATTAATGGTTCCACAATCCGATATCCGATGTGCTGCCGGAAGAGAAGTTTACTTTAAAGGACGTGAAAAAGAACTTCTCAGTATCGTAGACTCTATCTTTGCCTCCGGTTATCTCACGGCAGATGGACAGGGAATCTCTGATACGATAAAAACAATTACTGATGCAGGATTTACATACGAAATAGAATCTGATTAATCCTGATTTGCCGCAGGCCAATAGACGCCCACAGGGAATAAAATATCCTATATTTATCTCCCTGAGTTCGGCTACCT
>SKEE01002885.1_pt1 | contig 11005 bp, 5 predicted proteins | sample 4826661 | NCBI WGS metagenome assembly SKEE01 (sample SAMN11008817, study PRJNA524170) | human gut metagenome | biome: Human fecal sample; material: Feces; isolation source: fecal sample from pouch patient p20 | host: Homo sapiens | place: Israel: Tel-Aviv | collected 2016-11-14
ACGCGGTGAAGTATGCTGTAGAACCGTTACTCGACGGCGATGGTCCGCTGGGCGATCTTTCTGTGCGTTTAAAACTCATTTACGGGTTGGGCGTCATTAACCGCCAGGAATACGAAGATGCGGAACTGCTGATGGCATTGCGTGAAGAGCTAAATCACGACGGCAACGAGTACGCCTTTACCGACGACGAAATCCTTGGACCCTTTGGTGAACTGCACTGCGTGGCGGCGTTACCACCGCCGCCACAGTTTGAACCAGCAGACTCCAGTTTGTATGCAATGCAAATTCAGCGCTATCAACAGGCTGTGCGATCAACAATGGTCCTTTCACTGACTGAGCTGATTTCCAAAATCAGCTTAAAAAAAGCCTTTCAAAAGTAAGCAACGTCTGCTTACTGCCCCTCTACCTGCTTCGGCCGATAAAGCCGACGATAATACTCCAGACGTTGTAGATATAACGGCACGCTTTCATCGGGTATTCCGGACGGAATCGCGTTACGGGGAGGAAGTTTTTTCAGATACTCCCGGAACGCCTGGCTTGATGCCATGAAATCTACGGCTTTATCGATAAGAAGCGGAACGTTTTCACCTAATTTGCCCATGATGATATCTCCGTATTACCCCGCGCCGGGAATGCGCGGCCGCCAATTTTAGTTTAGGTTCCCGGTAAAGATGACATTAAGGAAAACGTGCTGAATCCTCAATAATCATCCGCTGCTGTTTATTATCTTTTTTCTATAGATTTCTTAATTAATCAACGAATTGTGTAGTTTTTGAGCATGTTAATGATTACGTTGCAGAACTATTACAATGTCATCAGTTGTGAACAAAGCACTTGGTCGCGCATACTAGGGGCTATAAATTTATCTTTATCAGAAGCCATCACATGAAAGAAGTCGAAAAAAACGAAATCAAACGTCTCAGCGATCGCCTGGACGCCATCCGCCACCAGCAGGCCGATCTGTCGCTGGTTGAAGCCGCAGACAAATATGCCGAGCTGGAAAAAGAGAAAGCCACGCTGGAAGCAGAAATTGCTCGCCTGCGTGAGGTTCATAGCCAAAAACTGAGTAAAGAAGCACAAAAACTGATGAAGATGCCGTTTCAGCGCGCAATTACCAAAAAAGAGCAGGCTGATATGGGCAAGCTGAAGAAAAGTGTTCGCGGACTGGTGGTTGTGCACCCAATGACCGCACTGGGCCGTGAAATGGGCCTGGAAGAGATGACCGGGTTTTCAAAGACCGCGTTTTAAGCCCCTCAGACGACTGGTACGATCGTATCAACCCGCATCTGACTTGCGTTAGCTGGTCAATGCGGGGACTCTCCTGTCTACTCGCCTAATGACCAAACAATTCACTCCCCTTACGTCGATTTACCGCTGGTTGATATTCTGAAAATGCATCTTTACCGAAATAACCACCTATAAACAATAAAAATATATAGAAGATATCATTTATTAATTAACAAGCAGTTACGTCTCTTTTTTTCGGATTTAATTGTGAAATTTTAATCATCATATTCATACAATCAATTATCTGTAAAATTTTTCCCATACATGGTTTCTTTCATATTTGACATTTATTAATAATCATCATTAGAATCCACGAAAAATATTATATTCATACAAACACAGACATCTTTTGAAACTAATGATACATTTTTATGATGAATGCTTAAAACAATATTTAATCGACACACATCACTGTCATTAATGTAAAGCAACATAGATCACCAATAATACAATGGACAACTCTACCGGCATTGATCGCTGGTCGGAGGTAATAAGGATTTTCACATGAACTTGAAGAAGATTTTTTTCAGTGCTGTCACTGTTTCAGTTCTCTGCGCATTAACGGGATGTGACTACATTCAAGAAGGCAAGCCAGAAAGTAGTTTACTGAAACAAGAAGAAGAACATAACAATAAAATTGTGCTACTTGAAAAACAACAAGCACAGCTAAAGAGTCAACTCGAAACTATTCAAAAACAACAAACTGGCATAATAAACAGCACAAAGACTTTAACTCACGTAATTAAATCCGTTAAAGACCAACAAAATACTTTTATTTTTACCGAGTTTAACCCAGCAAAAACGAAGTATTTCATCCTGAACAACGGTTCGGTGGCTTTAGCGGGCCGAGTGTTATCCATTGACGCCACAGAGAATGGCAGTGTTATTCATATTTCACTGGTCAACTTATTAAGTATACCAATCTCAAACATTGGCTTTAATGCGACATGGGGTGGTGAAAAACCTGTCGATGCCAAAGAGTTTGCCCGGTGGCAACAATTACTTTTCAACACATCAATGACATCCACATTGAAATTATTACCAGGTCAATGGCAAGACATTAATTTGACACTGAAGGGTGTATCGCCAAATAACCTGGGATATCTGAAGTTAGCCATCAATATGGAAAATATTCAGTTTGACAATCTTCCCGCTGCTGATAATCGGCAGAAAAGAAGCAAAAAATAAATGCAATTAGTACGCTTATAACAAGGAATAGCGAGCATCATTAATGAACAAAATATTTAAAGTTATCTGGAACCCTGCCACAGGGAATTATACTGTTACCAGCGAAACGGCAAAAAGCCGTGGCAAGAAATCTGGGCGCAGTAAGCTGTTAATTTCTGCGCTGGTTGCGGGTGGGTTGTTGTCGTCGTTTGGGGCATTGGCGAATGCCGGGAATGACAACGGTCAGGGTGTTGATTACGGTAGTGGATCAGCTGGCGACGGCTGGGTTGCTATAGGCAAAGGGGCGAAAGCAAATACTTTTATGAACACCAGTGGTTCCAGTACTGCTGTGGGTTATGACGCTATAGCTGAAGGCCAATATAGCTCTGCCATCGGGTCAAAACCCCATGCGATTGGCGGTGCATCAATGGCCTTTGGGGTTAGTGCAATATCAGAAGGCGATAGAAGTATAGCACTGGGTGCCTCTTCGTATTCATTGGGCCAATACTCAATGGCCCTCGGCCGTTATTCAAAAGCATTGGGTAAATTGTCTATTGCTATGGGGGACTCTTCCAAAGCGGAAGGAGCAAACGCCATTGCCCTGGGAAATGCCACTAAAGCTACTGAGATTATGAGTATTGCTCTTGGCGACACCGCCAATGCGTCAAAAGCGTATTCAATGGCGCTGGGAGCAAGTAGCGTCGCATCTGAAGAAAACGCAATTGCCCTGGGGCGTAGCAGTGTAGCTAGCGGTACTGACAGCCTCGCATTTGGCAGACAATCACTTGCCAGCGCAGCGAACGCTATTGCGATAGGTGCTGAGACCGAAGCCGCTGAAAATGCAACTGCTATTGGCAATAATGCGAAGGCAAAAGGGACTAATAGCATGGCAATGGGGTTCGGAAGCCTTGCCGATAAAGTCAATACTATCGCATTAGGAAATGGCAGCCAGGCTCTGGCAGATAATGCAATCGCCATAGGCCAGGGCAACAAAGCTGATGGCGTGGATGCCATCGCTCTGGGTAATGGTAGCCAGTCGAGAGGCTTAAACACCATTGCCTTAGGCACAGCCAGTAATGCAACTGGTGATAAGAGTCTTGCGCTTGGTAGTAATAGCAGTGCCAACGGTATTAACTCTGTCGCGCTGGGCGCAGATTCCATTGCGGATTTAGACAATACCGTCTCTGTCGGCAATAGTTCATTAAAACGCAAGATCGTTAATGTGAAAAATGGCGCGATCAAGTCTGACAGTTACGATGCCATTAATGGTTCACAGCTTTATGCCATTAGCGACTCGGTAGCAAAAAGGCTTGGAGGAGGGGCTGCAGTAGATGTTGATGACGGTACTGTTACAGCACCAACCTACAATTTAAAAAATGGTAGCAAAAATAACGTAGGGGCTGCGCTCGCTGTACTTGATGAAAACACCCTGCAATGGGACCAAACCAAAGGCAAATACAGCGCTGCTCATGGTACTAGTAGCCCAACTGCCAGCGTAATCACCGATGTTGCGGATGGCACGATTTCAGCCTCCAGTAAGGATGCGGTTAACGGTTCCCAACTGAAAGCTACCAATGACGATGTCGAAGCCAACACCGCCAATATCGCTACTAATACCAGCAACATTGCCACGAATACAGCAAGTATTGCCACCAATACCACCAATATCACCAACCTGACGGATTCCGTTGGTGACCTTCAGGCTGATGCCCTGCTCTGGAACGAAACTAAAAAGGCATTCAGTGCAGCTCACGGCCAGGATACCACCAGCAAAATCACCAACGTTAAAGATGCCGACCTGACGGCTGACAGCACTGATGCTGTTAACGGCTCTCAGCTGAAAACCACCAACGATGCTGTGGCGACGAATACCACCAATATCGCCAATAACACTTCCAATATTGCCACTAACACCACCAACATCTCTAACCTGACTGAGACGGTGACTAATCTTGGTGAGGATGCGCTGAAATGGGATAAGGACAATGGTGTATTCACGGCAGCTCATGGCACCGAGACCACCAGCAAAATCACCAACGTTAAAGATGGCGACCTGACGACTGGCAGCACCGATGCCGTTAACGGCTCTCAGCTGAAAACCACCAACGATGCCGTGGCGACGAATACCACCAATATCGCCACTAACACCACCAACATCTCTAATCTGACTGAGACGGTGACTAATCTTGGTGAGGATGCGCTGAAATGGGATAAGGACAATGGTGTCTTCACTGCAGCTCATGGCAACAATACCGCCAGCAAAATCACCAATATCCTGGACGGCACAGTCACTGCAACCAGTTCCGATGCCATTAACGGTAGCCAGCTTTATGACTTAAGCAGCAATATCGCCACCTACTTCGGCGGCAATGCTTCTGTGAATACTGACGGTGTGTTTACCGGTCCAACCTACAAAATCGGTGAAACAAATTATTATAACGTCGGCGATGCACTGGCTGCGATTAACTCCTCATTTAGCACGTCTCTCGGCGATGCTCTGCTTTGGGATGCCACCGCAGGTAAATTCAGTGCCAAACACGGTACTAATGGTGACGCAAGCGTGATCACTGATGTCGCAGATGGTGAAATTTCAGACTCCAGTTCTGACGCAGTAAACGGCTCACAACTCCACGGCGTGAGCAGTTATGTTGTTGATGCGCTGGGGGGTGGTGCCGAAGTCAATGCAGACGGCACCATCACTGCGCCGACGTACACCATTGCTAATGCTGATTACGATAATGTCGGTGATGCCCTGAATGCTATCGATACCACTCTTGACGACGCTCTGCTCTGGGATGCGGACGCCGGTGAAAATGGTGCATTTAGCGCCGCTCACGGAAAAGATAAAACTGCCAGTGTAATCACTAACGTCGCTAACGGTGCAATCTCTGCTGCCAGCAGCGACGCGATTAACGGCTCACAACTCTATACCACCAATAAGTACATCGCTGATGCGCTGGGTGGTGACGCAGAAGTCAACGCCGACGGCACCATCACCGCACCGACTTACACCATTGCGAACGCCGAGTACAACAACGTCGGTGACGCCCTGGATGCGCTTGATGATAACGCCCTGCTGTGGGATGAGACTGCCAATGGCGGTGCTGGAGCCTACAATGCCAGCCATGACGGTAAAGCCAGCATCATCACTAATGTCGCTAATGGCAGTATTAGTGAGGACAGTACCGATGCAGTGAACAGTTCTCAGTTGAATGCGACGAATATGATGATTGAGCAGAACACCCAAATTATCAATCAGCTCGCTGGTAACACCGACGCAACCTATATCCAAGAAAACGGTGCGGGTATTAACTATGTGCGTACTAACGACGACGGCTTAGCGTTCAACGACGCCAGCGCACAGGGTGTTGGCGCTACAGCTATAGGTTATAACTCTGTCGCCAAAGGCGATAGCAGCGTAGCTATTGGTCAGGGCAGCTACAGCGACGTTGATACGGGTATCGCCCTGGGTAGCAGCTCTGTTTCCAGCCGAGTGATTGCCAAAGGCTCCCGTGACACCAGCATAACGGAAAATGGCGTTGTTATTGGTTACGACACCACGGATGGCGAACTGCTCGGTGCATTGTCTATCGGTGATGACGGTAAATATCGTCAAATCATCAACGTAGCCGATGGTTCCGAAGCCCATGACGCCGTTACGGTTCGTCAATTGCAGAATGCGATTGGTGCGGTCGCAACCACGCCGACTAAATACTTCCACGCTAATTCAACGGAAGAAGATTCACTGGCAGTGGGAACTGACTCGCTGGCAATGGGTGCGAAAACCATCGTGAATGGCGATAAAGGTATTGGTATCGGTTATGGTGCCTACGTGGACGCGAATGCACTTAACGGCATTGCCATTGGTAGCAATGCGCAAGTCATTCATGTCAACAGTATTGCGATAGGTAATGGTTCTACGACCACTCGTGGCGCTCAAACCAATTATACCGCCTACAACATGGACGCACCGCAGAACTCTGTCGGTGAATTCTCAGTCGGTAGTGCGGATGGTCAACGTCAGATCACTAACGTCGCAGCAGGTTCGGCTGATACCGATGCGGTCAACGTGGGTCAGTTGAAAGTAACGGATGCGCAGGTTTCCCAGAATACCCAGAGCATTACTAACCTGAACAATCAGGTCACTAATCTGGATACTCGCGTTACTAATATCGAAAACGGTATTGGCGATATCGTCACCACCGGTAGCACCAAGTACTTCAAGACCAATACCGATGGTGTAGATGCCAGCGCGCAGGGTAAAGATAGCGTCGCGATTGGTTCTGGCTCCATTGCTGCCGCGGATAACAGCGTCGCACTGGGTACAGGGTCTGTGGCAACCGAAGAAAATACGATCTCTGTAGGCTCATCTACTAATCAACGTCGTATCACCAACGTAGCCGCAGGTAAAAACGACACCGATGCTGTTAACGTGGCACAGTTGAAGTCTTCCGAAGCTGGCGGTGTGCGTTACGACACCAAAGCTGATGGTTCTATCGACTATAGCAATATCACCCTCGGTGGCGGCAACGGCGGTACGACTCGTATCAGCAACGTCTCCGCTGGCGTCAACAACAACGACGCGGTGAATTACGCGCAGTTGAAGCAAAGCGTGCAGGAAACGAAGCAATACACCGATCAGCGAATGGTTGAGATGGATAACAAACTGTCTAAAACTGAAAGCAAGTTGAGCGGTGGTATCGCTTCTGCAATGGCAATGACCGGTCTGCCGCAGGCTTATACACCGGGTGCCAGCATGGCTTCTATTGGTGGCGGTACTTACAACGGTGAATCGGCAGTTGCTTTAGGTGTATCGATGGTGAGCGCCAATGGTCGTTGGGTCTACAAATTACAAGGTAGTACCAATAGCCAGGGTGAATACTCCGCCGCACTCGGTGCCGGTATTCAGTGGTAATGATCCATTAAGTTAGTGTGACTAAGGGCAAACGCCAAATTGCCTGATGCGCTACGCGCATCAGGCAAGATAAGGCGCTCTGGATCAACAACCTAAGGGCAATTCTCTGATGAGGATTGCCCTTTTCTTTACCAGACATCTCCCCCCACAAGAATTGGCCCTACCAATTCTTCGCTTATCTGACCTCTGGTTCACAATTTCCCAATTAAAACTCACATCAATGTTGCCAATACATAACATTTAGTTAACCATTCATTGTCATTATCCCTACACAACACAATTGGCAGTGCCACTTTTACACAACGTGTGACAAGGAGATGAGCAACAGACTCATTACACGATGTGCGTGGACTCCAGGAGACCTGCAATGAATCTCTGGCAACAAAACTACGATCCCGCCGGGAATATCTGGCTTTCCAGTCTGATAGCATCGCTTCCCATCCTGTTTTTCTTCTTTGCGCTGATTAAGCTCAAACTGAAAGGATACGTCGCCGCCTCGTGGACGGTGGCAATCGCCCTTGCCGTGGCTTTGCTGTTCTATAAAATGCCGGTCGCTAACGCGCTGGCCTCGGTGGTTTATGGTTTCTTCTACGGGTTGTGGCCCATCGCGTGGATCATTATTGCAGCGGTGTTCGTCTATAAGATCTCGGTGAAAACCGGGCAGTTTGACATCATTCGCTCGTCTATTCTTTCGATAACCCCTGACCAGCGTCTGCAAATGCTGATCGTCGGTTTCTGTTTCGGCGCGTTCCTTGAAGGAGCCGCAGGCTTTGGCGCACCGGTAGCAATTACCGCCGCATTGCTGGTCGGCCTGGGTTTTAAACCGCTGTACGCCGCCGGGCTGTGCCTGATTGTTAACACCGCGCCAGTGGCATTTGGTGCGATGGGCATTCCAATCCTGGTTGCCGGACAGGTAACAGGTATCGACAGCTTTGAGATTGGTCAGATGGTGGGGCGGCAGCTACCGTTTATGACCATTATCGTGCTGTTCTGGATCATGGCGATTATGGACGGCTGGCGCGGTATCAAAGAGACGTGGCCTGCGGTCGTGGTTGCGGGCGGCTCGTTTGCCATCGCTCAGTACCTTAGCTCTAACTTCATTGGGCCGGAGCTGCCGGACATTATCTCTTCGCTGGTATCACTGCTCTGCCTGACGCTGTTCCTCAAACGCTGGCAGCCAGTGCGTGTATTCCGTTTTGGTGATTTGGGGGCGTCACAGGTTGATATGACGCTGGCCCACACCGGTTACACTGCGGGTCAGGTGTTACGTGCCTGGACACCGTTCCTGTTCCTGACAGCTACCGTAACACTGTGGAGTATCCCGCCGTTTAAAGCCCTGTTCGCATCGGGTGGCGCGCTGTATGAGTGGGTGATCAATATTCCGGTGCCGTACCTCGATAAACTGGTTGCCCGTATGCCGCCAGTGGTCAGCGAGGCTACAGCCTATGCCGCCGTGTTTAAGTTTGACTGGTTCTCTGCCACCGGCACCGCCATTCTGTTTGCTGCACTGCTCTCGATTGTCTGGCTGAAGATGAAACCGTCTGACGCTATCAGCACCTTCGGCAGCACGCTGAAAGAACTGGCTCTGCCCATCTACTCCATCGGTATGGTGCTGGCATTCGCCTTTATTTCGAACTATTCCGGACTGTCATCAACCCTGGCGCTGGCACTGGCGCACACCGGTCATGCATTCACCTTCTTCTCGCCGTTCCTCGGCTGGCTGGGGGTATTCCTGACCGGGTCGGATACCTCATCTAACGCCCTGTTCGCCGCGCTGCAAGCCACCGCAGCACAACAAATTGGCGTCTCTGATCTGTTGCTGGTTGCCGCCAATACCACCGGTGGCGTCACCGGTAAGATGATCTCCCCGCAATCTATCGCTATCGCCTGTGCGGCGGTAGGCCTGGTGGGCAAAGAGTCTGATTTGTTCCGCTTTACTGTCAAACACAGCCTGATCTTCACCTGTATGGTGGGCGTGATCACCACGCTTCAGGCTTATGTCTTAACGTGGATGATTCCTTAATGATTGTTTTACCCAGACGCCTGTCAGACGAGGTTGCCGATCGTGTGCGGGCGCTGATTGATGAAAAAAACCTGGAAGCGGGCATGAAGTTGCCCGCTGAGCGCCAACTGGCGATGCAACTCGGCGTATCACGTAATTCACTGCGCGAGGCGCTGGCAAAACTGGTGAGTGAAGGCGTGCTGCTCAGTCGACGCGGCGGCGGGACGTTTATTCGCTGGCGTCATGACACATGGTCGGAGCAAAACATCGTCCAGCCGCTAAAAACACTGATGGCCGATGATCCGGATTACAGTTTCGATATTCTGGAAGCCCGCTACGCCATTGAAGCCAGCACCGCATGGCATGCGGCAATGCGCGCCACACCTGGCGACAAAGAAAAGATTCAGCTTTGCTTTGAAGCAACGCTAAGTGAAGACCCGGATATCGCCTCACAAGCGGACGTTCGTTTTCATCTGGCGATTGCCGAAGCCTCACATAACATCGTGCTGCTGCAAACCATGCGCGGTTTCTTCGATGTCCTGCAATCCTCAGTGAAGCATAGCCGTCAGCGGATGTATCTGGTGCCACCGGTTTTTTCACAACTGACCGAACAACATCAGGCTGTCATTGACGCCATTTTTGCCGGTGATGCTGACGGGGCGCGTAAAGCAATGATGGCGCACCTTAGTTTTGTTCACACCACCATGAAACGATTCGATGAAGATCAGGCTCGCCACGCACGGATTACCCGCCTGCCCGGTGAGCATAATGAGCATTCGAGGGAGAAAAACGCATGATTATTTCCGCAGCCAGCGATTATCGCGCCGCAGCGCAACGCATTCTGCCGCCGTTCCTGTTCCACTATATGGATGGTGGTGCATATTCTGAATACACGCTGCGCCGCAACGTGGAAGATTTGTCAGAAGTGGCGCTGCGCCAGCGTATTCTGAAAAACATGTCCGACTTAAGCCTGGAAACGACGCTGTTTAATGAGAAATTGTCGATGCCGGTGGCACTGGCTCCGGTGGGTTTGTGTGGCATGTATGCGCGTCGTGGCGAAGTTCAGGCAGCCAAAGCGGCGGACGCGCATGGTATTCCGTTTACTCTCTCGACGGTTTCCGTTTGCCCGATTGAAGAAGTCGCGCCAGCCATCAAGCGCCCAATGTGGTTCCAGCTTTATGTACTGCGCGATCGCGGCTTTATGCGTAACGCGCTGGAGCGAGCAAAAGCAGCGGGTTGTTCGACGCTGGTTTTCACCGTGGATATGCCGACACCGGGCGCACGCTACCGTGATGCGCATTCAGGTATGAGCGGCCCGAACGCGGCAATGCGCCGCTACTTGCAAGCGGTGACACATCCGCAATGGGCGTGGGATGTGGGCCTGAACGGTCGTCCACATGATTTAGGTAATATCTCAGCTTATCTCGGCAAACCGACCGGACTGGAAGATTACATCGGCTGGCTGGGGAATAACTTCGATCCGTCCATCTCATGGAAAGACCTTGAATGGATCCGCGATTTCTGGGATGGCCCGATGGTGATCAAAGGGATCCTCGATCCGGAAGATGCGCGCGATGCAGTACGTTTTGGTGCTGATGGAATTGTGGTTTCTAACCACGGTGGCCGCCAGCTGG
>SKEE01002888.1_pt1 | contig 10990 bp, 9 predicted proteins | sample 4826661 | NCBI WGS metagenome assembly SKEE01 (sample SAMN11008817, study PRJNA524170) | human gut metagenome | biome: Human fecal sample; material: Feces; isolation source: fecal sample from pouch patient p20 | host: Homo sapiens | place: Israel: Tel-Aviv | collected 2016-11-14
ACCAGGTATAAAGCACGGTCCAATAAAACTGGATCTTTTTGGCCCAGCTTTTTCTTTCTTTTTCCGTTTTCGGCATACCGTCTAATGGAAAAATATCAATAAAAATACCGCAGTTATATCCCGCCTTTTTATCTTCTTCATTGCAGCCGCAGGTCTTGCTGTTTCGGATCTGGGCGTGGCCGCGAAGATAATTTTTCTCTGTATACACAGTCTGGAGCACCAGATCTTCTTTCAGCCATTTCGGGGCGATCTGCACAAATTTATCATAATCTTCCCGCAGCATTACCAGGTCAATATCGTCATCCCATGGAATATATCCTTCATGGCGGATGGCACCGATCAAGGTTCCGCTGTCAGCAAAATATTTAAGGCCATTGGCTTTGCAGATGCGCTCCACCTCATCTAACATTTCCAGCTGTACCGCCCATACACGCTTCGTTTTTTCATCTACCGTGTATCCGCAGCGTATTTCCTCTTTATAAAATTCCGGCTTTTCTCTCAGCATGTCCCAATAATCAATCCTTCCAAACTGTTTTTATCTCACATAACATGGCATTCCTGTGATTTTTTTATGGCTGTCCCGTCAGCCGCCTGTATATTTTCCCTAAATACTGATACAGGAACGGATCACGCATTACCAGAAGCACCAGGAAATACACCATTGCACCTGCACCGATCTGAATAAAAGTGGTGATAGGTCCCAGGCCACGGACCTGTTCCAAAAACTGTCCCGTCCACACCACAGCTCCCAGCATAATAACAGCCGCCACAAGACGCCTCCAGCCATAGCGTACCAGCATTTTCAGCTTTATAAAATCTCTTCCCAGCCACAGATAAAGGGAGGTGATAAAACATTCTGCTGCTACTGACGCTGCTGCTGCTCCCAACGCTGCAAAATGAGGGATCAGAAGGAAATTTAAACAGGCATTGACCATAGCTCCTGCTACGATCACTTTGCCGCTCTGGGCCCTTTTTCCACCAGGCGTTAAAATCTGGCTGCCGATGCAGTCACTTAAACCTACCACCAGCACCAGAGGACTGCATACATACATTAAAAATGTCACCGGCAGATACCCGTTTCCCAAAAACCAGGGAATAAACTGGGCTGCGATCCCCGCCAGACCCAGCATAATAGGCATTGCCATTAAAAGGACAAAATCCAGTGAGTCCTGGAAACGCTTATGGATCTCTTCCATCCGTCCAGTTCCAAATAAATAGGACATACGGGCGGACATAACTGCATTAAAAGACATGATCAGTATTTTCGCCATATTCACAAAACCGGTGGCATATTCATAATAACCGTTCTGCGACTTATTTTCCCCGGAAAACCAGCCAAGCATAGTCTTATCCAAAATGGTATAGACGGAAGTAGCGATGGTAGGGATAAAATACACCAGGGTCTCTTTTAAATGGCGCAAAGGACGCAGTTCTTTTAAAACCGGCTTTTCCACCTGCCCCTTTAAATATCCCCACATGGAAATATTTCCCAGAAGTCCGGTTGCCGCAGTCAATGCCACATACAGCAGAAGATCTTCTTTTTCCCGGATAAATAAAAACAGCATGGCAATGCCCACAAGCTTCACTGCCGTATTTCGCAAAACGATCAGGGAATACTGCTCCAGCCCCCCAAAAAACCAGGAAATATCAAAAGCAACTGCCAGCAGTGTCATCGTCAATACCACATAATAAGGCCTGTATTCCCTGGCAAAGCCGATCACAAACAGCCAGATAATAAGACATGCTGCGGTCGTTGCCATACAAAGCACCTCGATCTCCCAGAAAAGCCGGCTGCGTATCTTTATCTCATCTCTGTGTCTTGCGATCTCCCTCTGCCCATAAGAAGCCGTTCCCAGAGCCGCCAGTATGGCAAAATACTGGACTACGGAATTGGTATAACTCTGTACTCCCGTTCCATCTGCCCCCAGAACGCGGGAAATATACGGGGTCGTGATAAATGGGGTGATCAGCGTCATCACCTGGTAAATTAAATTGTATATATAGTTTTTCCGAACACTGGGTGCTTTTGCCATAAGATCTTCTCTATACTCCATTTATATTTATGTTCTCTTAAAATCTTTTTTGTCTCTTGGCTCATTATACCCATGGAAACCTTTTTAAGCAAGGCAAAAAATCCGCAACAATGCCAGTACCGGCATTATTGCGGATTTTCCAGATAAATCTGTCTGCAATGTTCTAATCTTCCATCATATGATCGTATTTCTCTCTTGTTTCTTCCCGTTCCAGATTGAGCACATAAGAAAGACCTTTTAATTTCGTATTCAGGATCAGTTTTTTCGGAAATTCGCAAGCCTCTAACATTTCCTTTGCCCGATCCAGGTTTCCTATATCGTAAAATATGTGAGCATCACTGTCCACGATCACCGGCACCTTGTATTTTTTACAGAAAGACAGCATAACCGGAAGATTTTTGTCTGCATTCAGTCTGCCGGTACGGGGAGAAAAAGAGCTGTTGTTTACTTCCAGCGCCACTTTTTCTTTTGCTGCCGCTTTTACCAGTTTTTCATAATCCAGAGGAAAACGGTCATCATCTGGATGTCCGATGATCTTCACATATGGATTTTTCATAGCTCCGATCAATGCATTGGTATTTTCCTCTCTGGTTCCTGCTTTTACACAGGGAACATGAAGACTGGCGATCACATAGTCCATTTTCTTTAAAACAGCTTCTTCCGCATCCAGTTTTCCTTCCAGATCTATGATATTGGCTTCCATACCGGTAAAAATACGGACTCCCAGTATTTTCTCTTTGATCGCCTTAAAATTAGTAAAATAAATAGGCTGCGCAGATCCCGGCATGGCACTGTAGTGATCTGATGTTCCCATGGCTTTTAATCCTTTGGCCGCTGCCTCTTCTATATTTTCTTTTAATGTGCTAAATGCATGACCACTGGCCACTGTATGTGTGTGAAGGTCAAATAACAGCTTCATTTTTTATTCCTCTTTTCTTATGATGCCTGGTAAACCAGCTTTACCTGTTCTCCCGGCTCATACTGTTCTCTGCTTCCTGCGTATACCGTAAATGTATCTTCCCCGCATTTTAAGGAATAATGGATCTCCCTGCCGCTGTACTGCCTGTTGGTTACAGTTGCCGGAATACCTTTTCCTTCTTTTACAATGTGAAACTGCTCCGGACGTACAGGAAACAGACCATGGTTTTTAAAAGCCTGTGCTACTTCCGGTCCATCATATATAAGGGACTGATCCATTACTTTAAAATAGGAATCATTCCATTGTCCTCTGACAAAATTACATTTGCTTACAAAGGACGCTGCAAATTCAGTCTGTGGATGTAGATAGATCTCCTCAGGTGTTCCTACCTGTTCTATCTTTCCATTTTTCATAATGAGGATACGATCTGCCATGGCAAGAGCCTCGCTCTGGTCATGGGTCACATAAATAATGGTCGCCCCGGTCATACGGTGAACATCCTGGATCACCCGGCGCATACTGATCTTTAATTCTGCATCCAAAGCACTTAAAGGTTCATCCATTAAAAGAATGGATGGCTTTCCCACAATGGCTCTTGCAAGAGAGACTCTCTGCCTTTGTCCACCGGAAAGTTCTCCCGGATACCGGTCTTCATAAGGCTTTAATCCCATATTTTCAATGGCTGCATCTACGGCTTCTTTTTTCTGTGCCTCTGTCAGGTGTTTCTGCTTTGGACTCTTCATTGGAAATTCTACATGCTGGCGCACTGTCATATTGGGCCACAAAGCAAATGACTGAAATACCATTCCCAGGTCACGCTGCTCTACCGGAACCATTTTTCCATTTCCGGAATAGATCACATCATCCATCCGTATCTTTCCCTCTGTAGGTTTTGCAAATCCGCCGATCGCCCGCAAAAGAGTGGTCTTTCCACAGCCGGAAGGTCCTAAAATAGCCAGAAACTCCCCATTTCGTATTTCCAGATCAATGTCATTAAGCGCCAGTGTTTGCCCGAACCTCTGGGTTATATGCTCTAAATAAAGACTCATGTTCTTTTCCTCTCTTCTTTTTTTCTGCCGGTTTTAAAGCCACCAGACAGTAACCTGTAAGAACCATTACAACGATCACAGCTGACATAGCTGCCGACAGATTGTAATCTCCAGACTGCTGGAAGTTAAAAATAGTAAGTCCTATGGTCTTTGTTCCTGCACTTGCAAGCATAGATGACAAAGTAAGTTCTGTAAGTGATGATACAAAGATCAAAAAGGAACCGGATAAAATAGGACGTACCAGCATAGGAAGCAATACCTGCTGCCAGAGAGCTCTTTTGCCTCTGCCACAGGCACGTACTGCTTCTTCCAGTTCCGGGTTCACAGACATAAGAGCTGTGGTGCTCTCTTTGATCTGAAGGATCAGATATCTGGTTATATAAGCGATCACCAGGATCCATATGGTTCCGTATACTCCCGGACGGATCCCGGGAAGCGGCTCTACCCAGTGGAAGATCATTGCCAGAGAAAGAACGATACCTGGAATGGCATAGGTCAGAGAAGCACATTTTTCCATGGTCACAGCCCCTTTACTGTTTCTTCTCACTTTCATATAGGCTGCTGCAGTTCCCACAACAATACAGACTCCACAAGTCACAAGTGCCAGAAGGATACTGTTTCTGACAGCGGCAAGAACACCTCTGTTTGTAAATACAAAAGCAAAATTTTTAAGGGACAGATTATCCAACGTCATTTTCAGGCCATATGTTTTTAAAAATGCGCTTTTTATCATTACCAGAATGGGAACCAGATTTAATACACCTAATGTTCCCAACAGCCCCCATTCTAATAGCCTCCGTTTTGGTCCTTCCAGCTCAATACGTACCGAATAATCTTCTTTAATGCTTTCTGATTTTCCATTTTTTCCCACTAATGCTGTTTCCATCAATGTACCGCCTACTGCGATCACAGATAAAAGAACAGAAAGAGCTGCTGCCATAGGGAAAGCGTCTGGTCCAAATCCAATTGCTTTTTCATAAATATAGGTGCTGAGCACCGGGATGCCAGAAGAGATACCTAAAAATGCCGGCACAGAGAAGTTATCAATGGCTGATAAAAACGCCAGAAGCCCGCCTGCAATGATCGCAGGAAGCACCTGCACCAGATCCACATGGACCAGTGTATAAGAAAGACCAAATCCGCAGGCTCTGGAAGCCCATTCCAGGTCTCTTGGAATACGCCGAAGCATATGGATCACGCTCATGTATACAACAGGGATGTTGCAGATACCGATCACCAGTAAAATACCGCCAATGGAATAAATATTCACCGGACCGATCCCCACTGCCCCAAGGATCTGGTTTACGATCCCTTTTTTACTTAAAAATCCGCTCCAGGAAAGAGTAATAATATAAGAGGGGATAATGAAAGGAAGCAGCACCAGTAATTCTAAAAGCCTTTTTCTTTTTATATTGGTATAAGCTGCTGCCAGAGCCAGTCCGCTTCCTGCCACGATGGCGATCATGGTAGAGGAAGCAGCGATCAGGATCGTATTAAAGATCGCTTCTCTGGTCCGTTTTTCCTGTAACAGGACCTGATAATTAGAAAGTCCATAACCATCGCTTCCTTTCAGGCTCATAAACAGTAAACGGACGATCGGCGCTATAAATACCAGGAAGACTCCCAGGTAAAACAGCAGCAGACCTGTACTGCCTAAGACTTTTTTATGTTTCATAACAATGCTGCCCCTTTCTGCCTGTATACCTGCTGTTACTGGAAGATCTCAGAAAATTTCTCTTTATCTGCGTCACGGCTGCTGTAAAGTTCTTTTGTATCAGCACTGATGGTCTTGATCTGATCAATGGATTTTAATCCTTCTGGTGCTGCTACACCCTCTTTTACAGGTGTATAACCAATAGAAGCTGCCAGTTCCTGTCCTTCATCAGAAAGAACGAAATCTACAAATGCTTCTGCTGCTTCCTGGTTCCTGGAGTCTTTTAACACACCAATTGGTTCGGTAATGGCTGGTGAACCTTCTTCCGGATAAACAAACTCTACCGGGGCACCATCATTTTTAGAACGGTTTGCCATGTAATCGACCAGGATACCGCAGGACTTTTCTCCTGCCACTACTGCCTTCTGTATTGCTCCGTTTCCTTTATCTACTGTAATTCCGTTATCCTTTAATCCCTGGAAGAAATCCCAGCCTAATGTTTCATTGCGGCTGAGTACCCCCAGATTGTAAGCTGCAGCACCGGAATACAACGGGCTTGGCATGATCACTGCATCTTTAAATGCCTCTCCTGTCAGATCTGCAAATCCCTTTGGCGCATCTTTTACCAGATCTGTGTTGTATGCAATACCTGTTGTGATCACCTTTGTTCCTGTATACATATGGTCTTTATCAATGTATTCTTCCGGAATGCCTTTCAGTTCCGGTGACTCATAAGGTAAAAGCATATCCTGTTCTTTTAAAGTTTCAAATGTAACACTGTCTGCTACTAAAAGCACATCTGCCTGAACAGCACCTGCTGTCTGCTCTGCCAAAACCTTGCTGACTACTTCTTCTGTTCCGGAACGGAATACATCTACTGTTACATCCGGGCACTCTTTGTTAAAGCCATCGATCAGCTTCTGTGCATCTTCCTCCGGCTGGGAAGTATATAATGTGATCTTTCCGGAAACATCTTTCTTTTCTGCCTCTGTGGAAGCTTCTGTCGTCTCTGCCTTTGCCTGTGTAGCCGGTTCTGCTGTGGTCTTGGCAGGTGCTGCTGTTGTTTCTGTTTTATCAGTCTGTCCGCTGCATCCTGCAAGTCCCATAACTGCTGCTGTTGTTAAGATTAATGCCATTTTCTTATTCATTTTTAAAGTCCTCCGTTTGTTTTTAAAAAAGCTGTATTTTCTGTAAATGTATGAAAATCCCTGCTGTCATCATAGCCTTCTGTTACCAGAGGGAGTCCATATGCTAAAAGTTGTGGAAGCATTTCTTTAAATGAAAAATCACCGTTTTCTAAAGGAGTATGGTAACATTTTCCTTTCCGGTTGCTGATATGTATCTTGGAGATCCGTTTCATCTGGTCTAATATGTGAAATGGTTCTTCTTCGCTGTCACAATGTGCTATATCCAGAGTATAAAAAAACTGTTTTTTTCTGCTTCCTGCTGCTTCTTCCATACTCTGTGCATCTGTTACAAATTCTTTTGGGATCTTTTCCATGATCTCTAAAGAAACATCTACTCCGATCCGGTCAGAAAGCCTTCCGATCTGTTCTAACGAGTCCTGAAGAAGTTTCATGCTCTCTTCTCTTCGTCCCGGAAGTGTCATATGTCCCGGATGAACTGTCAGTTCCATTGCTTCTAACTCTGCTGCCAGCCTCATAGATGCTTCCACCTGTTTTATGGACATTTCCCGGATCCCCTGATTCATGGAAGCCAGATTTAAATCCCAGCTGCAGCTATGTACACAGGTTCTTAAAGGGTATAATGCCTGAAGACGCAGATACTCCTGTGTGTCATACCCTCTTGCAAAAAACTGCTGCGCCCAAAGTTCGATTCCATCAAATCCATTGTCATATACCCGCTGGAACATTTCTTCCAGCCCGGCATTCCAAAGCAGAGTCGATGAAACAAATATCTGTTTCATATCCATGCCCCTTTCCTGTTGAACTGTTTGCATTATACGGTCTGGAATGTAAAATTCAAAAGCAGGGAAATGTAAAATATGAGTAATATTTTTCATTTATTATAATTATGAAATTTTATTTGCATTTATGATCACCAAATGATAAAATAACTCATATAGATGATCATTTTCAGCCATTCAGATCAAAAAAGGAGTTGTATTCTCAGATGCTTCAGGAATTATATGAACAATATAAAGATACATTTTCAAAATCGGACCATAAACTGATACAGTATCTTCTGCGAAACGAAGAACAGCTTCAGTATCTCACTTCAGAAGAACTTTCTGCACACACAGGCATCAGTCCTGCCACGGTTTCAAGATTTTGGAAAAAAATAGGATTTCAGAATTTAAAAGAACTGAAAATAAAGCAGCGGATCCAGGATACCGCTACTCCCAGTTCCCGCCTTACTTCTGCACTGAAGCGTTTTGAAGAAACCGCTTCCCTTACAGAAGACCTGAAAATGCATTTTGGAAATAATACAGCAAAAACGCTGGACCGTATGGATCCAGCACTTCCAGCCCGTGCAGCAGACCTTTTACTGCAGGCACAGCATGTTTATATCTATGCCCCGGATGCTTCCTGCGGACTGGCATCCATTTTTTGTTATCGCGCAAGACGATTGGGGATCCAGCCTGTTCTCTTAGAAGGTGGATCTGCCATTTATGAATATATGGTCAACATTACCGGCAATGATCTGGTCCTTCTTTTCAGTTTCTCACGTCTTTTAGGTGAAACACGGATCCTTTTAGATCACTGTAACAAGATAAACTGCCCGGTTATCCTTTTTACAGACCTTTTTGCGACTCAGGAAGAAATGCCGTCCAGACTGACTTTTTACTGCTATCGCGGCGAACCAAATGAATATCATTCTATGACGGTTCCTTTACTGGTCCTTGATCTGATCATTTTAAATCTGATGCAGGCAAGCAAAAACAGTCTCACCTCCAGCCATTATCTGGAGAAACTGCGGGCCGAATATGCACAGATCATACGGAGATGACCTCAGCCATTGACAAATCACCGTTTTTGTGCCTATTCTATACTTATAATGTAACCATAATAAATACAGATCCACAAATGATCATAAGGGGGAGTACAACTATGAAAAAGCCATTGGCTGTTCTTATCACTGCTTTCAGTCTTTCTTTGGGACTTACGCCTGCATTTACCGGAATATCCGGAAATCTGATTATAGAGGCTGAGGCACATCAAGGCCGGACTGATGCAAACGGCGGACATCATGATTATAAAAACAAAAGCGGTCTTGGAAGCTATCACTATCACTGCGGAGGCAATCCTGCTCATCTCCATCCAAACGGGGTCTGCCCTTATGCAGGCGGTTCTTCTGGTAATTCCGGCTCAGCTGGTGGTTCTTCCTCCAAAAATCCGTCTTCTTCCGGAAATCAAAATCAAACAGAAACAGCAGCCGCTCAGGTTTCTACTGGTTGGCAGAAAGATGATCATGGCTGGTGGTACCGCCTTTCTGCAGATACCTACTATGCTGACGGTATAGCTGACATCGACGGCGCCACCTATCTATTTAACAGTGACGGCTATATGCTTACCGGTTGGCAGCAGTTAAATGGACACTGGTACTATTTTAACGCAAGCGGTGCCATGGTAACTGGCGGACTGACCATAGATGGGAAATATTACTACTTTGACTCTGACGGCGTACTGGACGAGACCGATTACGATGCCGTAGATGAACCAGGAGACGAAACATCAGATGATGACACAGAATATGACTACGATTATGATTACGACTTAGAAGAATATTAACAGGCAAAACACAAACTGTCGCAGGTTCATCTCAAACAGATGTTCCTACGGCAGTTTTCACTTTTTACATAAAAGCATATAGGATTCCTCTGTACCTCTTTTGAAATTCAGTCGAATTGACTACGATATAAGATACTTAATAGAAATAGATTCTGCCATTCAGGCAAAACGGCTCATAAGATATGAGCCGGACTTTTTTGACTTATTGTAGGATTTACAATAATCGATGTTTATTTGACCATCAAAATCCAAACTCCTGCAATAACTGTTTCAGATATACAGGATCTTTCAGTGCACGCTGCAGATCATCTGCACGATCCGATGTCAGAAGGCAGGAATATAATTTATTCAGTCTGGTAGTAGCTTCTGCACGGCCTTTCTGTAAGCCTTCTGCACGACCTTCCTGTAAGCCTTCTGCACGACCTTTCTGTAAGCCTTCTGCATGGCCTTCTGCCAATCCTTCTGCCCACGCTTCTTCCCGGATCTCATCTGCATGTTCCTGAACATACTCTTTCATATACTGTTCAAACATCATATAGCGTTCCCCCATCTTCCGGCTTCTTTTGATCTGGCGCATGGAATCCTGAAGCTGTTTTACCAGTGTATCTTCATATTCAGCTTCACTTCCTGCCAGATCTGCCTTCACAAAATCAAGCAATGCTGTCAGTTCTTTTGGTACTTCTCCACGGTTTTCTCCGTTTGTGTTCAGAAAAATAGTGCAGACTCCATCTCCAAATGCATTCCCGGTTTCTTCACAGTATTTGCGGATGGTATACCGGCACTTTTTTTGAGCAAGGGGATCAAAATCGCAAATGAAAATGACATATGCATCTGCCAGTTCGCTGTAACTTCTTCCTTTTTCCAGCATTTCCACATCCATCTGGCTGTGATAATAGCGGCTGCGCCTTTCCAGGCTGTCTTTTTTCACCAGCTGCATCTCAATATCATAATGCGTCTGATCCTCATCCTTTGCAAATACATCCATGCGGATGCTTTTGTTTTCCGGATTAAAGAAGAAACCATGTTCCCTGCTGATCTCTACTCTTCCTATTTTCATTTCCAGCACGCGCTCAAGGAAACACCTGCAGTTCTCCGCATCCATCATAACAGCTGCGAACATAAAATCGTCGTGAAATACCAATTCTTCCAGTGCTTTTTTACCCATTTTCTTCCTCCGTGATACAGAGGAATCCTATAAGGATAGATTAGCACAAATCCCCCTCAGGTGCAATGGTTTTTTCAGAGTACCTGCTGGAAATGATTTCAGAACACCCACCGAAAAAGTCCCAAAGTGTTTCTTCACAGTATTTGAAAATACTATATAAGCAATTTGCTTTTTTCTTCAACTGCTTTTTGACCAAGGCAAAAACCATCCTCCTTACTCCATGCTGATACAATGTGGGCCGCCTTCCCATCTCCTCTTTTATTGGAACGCATGGTTTTTCCATCGATACAGATGATCTTCTTCAGCAGTTCCCCATCGTCCTGATTTAAACGATCCTGCCATTTTCCATAGAGCTGCTGCAGGATTTCTGGTGATATCATTCCCATTACGCGTCTTATTGTATCATGAGATGGTATTC
>SKEE01002892.1_pt1 | contig 10968 bp, 9 predicted proteins | sample 4826661 | NCBI WGS metagenome assembly SKEE01 (sample SAMN11008817, study PRJNA524170) | human gut metagenome | biome: Human fecal sample; material: Feces; isolation source: fecal sample from pouch patient p20 | host: Homo sapiens | place: Israel: Tel-Aviv | collected 2016-11-14
CTCTTAGTCTTCTATATTTTCTTCCGGATCATCAATGTTAGCGAGCCGGAATCCAAGTTTGATCTCTACCGGAATGCTTTCATCCCTTTCTATTACATCCAACAGGAGTTCTGCGCCCCGGATTCCACTGGTCTTATAGCCAAAATGCACTGTTGGTATTCCACCTGTTACCGCCTTTAAAAGCTGATTATCGCCAAATCCGGTAACCTGAATCGATGTATTTTCTAATATATAACGGAATCTGGATCCTGTGTCTTCTACATTCTTCGGAATCTGACTTCCGGCATAAGTATGAATCGCTTCGATTGCCCCGGCTGCGATTGTATCAGTGGCGCATGATATGATATCGATGTCATGTTTTTCATTCAATAATTCCAGAACCTTTTCATATCCGGATTCTGTCGTGAACTCCGCCACCTTATAATATCCGTCTTTTAATTCTTTTCCCGACCTTTTCAGACCTTCCCGGAATCCATCTTCTCTGGCCGCTCCAGCTGCTTTATCTTCTCTTGATACTCCGATATATGCAATCTCTTTCCGGCTCTTTGCCGCAACCGCACATCCCATGGCCTCCCCTGCGCCGTAATCATCATGATAAATACAGTTCGCATATTTCGTATGCTGACCAATCACAACCACCGGTACTTTCGATTCTTTCAGAAATCTCCGGTATTCCGCCGTGATCATCGTTCCCACAAGAATAATCCCGTCTACCGGATAATTCTCGAACAGACGCATATACTCTATTTCCTTCGCCGGTGTATTATCCGTTCCGGCAAGCAGCATCTGGTAATTCCGCTCCGAAAGAACCTTTTCGATTCCTGCCGTGATCCGGCTGATGGATTCTGAATTAATCTTTGGTACAACCACCCCGATCAGACACGCTTTCTTGGTTCTAAGCATACGCGCCTGCGCCGATGGCTGATAGCCGGTCTCATCAATTACTTTCTTAATCTGTTCTTTCTTCTCGTCACTGACGTATCCGCCGTTCAGGTATCTCGACACCGCTGCGCTGGATACTCCTGCCAGTTTGGCAATTTCTTTGATCGTCATATACTGTTACTCCCTCTGTTCTTCTTCACTGCAGAATATTATAACACATTCCTTCTACAGATTTTCTCCATTCTTACTGATTAGTATTTATCTGTATTATAACTGAAAAAGCCCGCCTAAGCGAGCTTTTTGCCAGATTGCGTATTAACCTTCAAACTGACTATGGTATAACTTATGGTAAAATCCACCTTTTTTCAGCAATTCTTCATGATTGCCCTGCTCGATGATCTTACCGTCTTTCATAACTAAGATTAACGAAGCATTCCGTATCGTCGAAAGTCTGTGTGCCACGATAAAGCTTGTTCTTCCTTTCATCAGCTTATCGAATGCTTCCTGTACCTGCAGTTCGGTACGGGTATCGATACTTGATGTCGCCTCATCCAGGATCAACATCGGCGGCAGACAGAGCATGACTCTTGTGATACACAGAAGCTGCTTCTGACCCTGGCTGATACTGTCTTCGTGAAGCACCGTGTCCAGACCTTTTGGAAGTCTCCGGATGAATTCCCAGCTTCTTGCTTCCTTCGCTGCACGAATGATCTCTTCATCGGTTGCATCCGGTTTTCCAAAGCAGATGTTGTCTCTTACGGTTCCGCTCTTGATCCAGGTATCCTGCAACACCATACCAAAGCTGCTTCTAAGGGCATGTCTGGATACCTCCCGGATGTCCTTTCCATCCACCAGGATCTTTCCTTCATCTACATCATAGAAACGCATCAGCAGGTTGATAAATGTCGTCTTACCGCATCCTGTCGGACCAACGATTGCAATACGCATACCCGGTTTTACATCCAGATTGAAGTTCTCGATCAGTTCTTTTTCTTTATCATAACTAAATGCCACATCGTCGATTGTAACATTGCCATCAACTGTAGCAAATGCTCCTTCCGCATCCAATGTCTCTTCTTTCTGCTCTAACAGATCAAAGATACGGTCCGCACATGCCAGCGCATTCTGCATCTCTGTGACTACCGAACTGATATCGTTGAACGGCTTCATATACTGGTTCGCATACGCTAACAGTACAGAAAGTCCTCCGACCGTCAACGTGCCGCCCGGTATCAGAAATGCTCCAAGTAAAGCCACTCCGGCGTAAATGATATTATTGACGAATCGTGTGGACGGGTTCGTTAAACTGCTGTAGAACACTGCTTTCTGGCTGTAGTTCTGCAGTTCTTTATTAATCTCATCAAATCTTCTGGATGATTCTTTCTCGTACCCAAATGCTTTTACTACTTTCTGTCCGCCGATCATTTCTTCAATCAGTGCGGTCTGCCGTCCTCTGGTCTCACTCTGCTTCCGGAACATCGTATAAGATCTGGAAGAAATGAATTTCGCCACTACGAAACTAAATGGTGTCAGTACGATCACCAGCAGTGTTACCCACACATTCTTAGAGAACATGAAAATCAGTGTCACAACAATCGTCACGATTCCTGAAAACAACTGTGTAAATCCCAACAACAGACCATCGGATAAGATATCTGTATCTGCAATGACACGGCTTACAATATCTCCGGTGCTGTGCTGATCCAGATAAGACAACGGCAGTACCTGGATATGACGGATTGCCTGTGAACGGATATCCTGCACGATCCGGTAAGTCATCCGGTTGTTCAACAGATTCATGAACCACGTAGCAAATGCTGATATCACGATAAAAATCAGAATCTGCTTCAGATAATACCACATCATATCAAAGTTCACCTGATGTGCCGATACAACTTCATCAATTGCATCACCGAATAAAACCGGCACATATAACTGCAATACTACAGAGATTGCAGCAAAGATTACACTGAATACAAGGAAAATCTTATACTTTCCTATGAGCTTTAATAATTTCTTCATTACTCTGCCGCTCCTTTCTCTGCTTTCTCTGTCATTTTATCCGCTTTGTCCAAATCTTTTCCGGTTTCCTTTGAAGATTTAACTGCAGCCGGACGTTCTTCCGGGAACTGTGAATAATAGATCTCCTGATAGGTCTCGCAAGTCTCCATCAGTTCTTCATGGGTTCCCTGTCCTGCCAGCTCACCGTCCTCCATAACCAGGATCTTGTCTGCCTGACGGATACCGGAAATTCTCTGAGATACCAGGAAGGTTGTCACATTGCCTTCCAGTTCACCGATTGCTTTACGAAGCGCTGCGTCTGTCGCAAAATCCAGCGCACTTAAGCTGTCGTCCAGAATCAATATCTCAGGCTTGCTGACCAGTGCACGTGCGATCGTCAGACGCTGCTTCTGTCCGCCGGACAGGTTACGTCCGTTCTGTTCTACTTCAGAATCAAGCTTTCCAAGCTTAGCTTCTACAATATCTTTTGCCTGAGCGATTGTGATTGCTTTCCACAGATCTTCATCTGAAGCCTGATCATTGCCCCACTTCAGATTATCGCGGATACTTCCTTTGAACAGGATGGAACGTTGCTGTACCACTCCGATCTCACTGCAAAGTTCTCCCTGCGGATAGTCCTTTGCATTGATACCATTTACTTTTACCGTTCCTTCCTGTGGATCATAGAATCTCGGGATCAGGCTGACCAGTGTACTCTTACCACTTCCGGTTCCTCCGATGATTCCGATCGTCTGTCCTTTCTTCGCACGGAAGGTGATGTCCGATAAGCTGGATGCTCCGGCACCTTCGTATGTGAAGGTGACGTGGTTGAATTCAACTGCCAGATTACTGTCGGCCTGTTCATTCTCGCCGTCTGTCCCATATTTTCTTTGATCAACATTTATCTGTTCATTCTTCATCTGCTCAGCCGCCACTTTGTATTCCATGCTGGACTTCACATCCAGAATACCGGACACACGGTCTGCGCAAGCCATTGATTTGTTCAACGTAATGATCAGGGATGCCAGCTTGATCAGTTCTACGATAATCTGTGCCATATAGTTATACAGCGCTACTACCTGTCCCTGCTGCAGATTCCCGATATTGACCTGCACTCCGGCACGTGCGATCAGTAACACAGTTGCTCCGTTAATCAATACATACGTGAGCGGATTCAAAAGGGCAGAAATTCTTCCTACGAACTCATTCAATCTTGTAAGTTCTCTGTTTCCTTCTTCGAATTCTTCCACCGCCTGTTCTTCCCTGCAGAATGCACGGATGACACGGACACCTGTCAGATTCTCTCTCGTAAGTCCTGTCACACGGTCCAGACCTGCCTGTACTTTCTTGAACAGCGGAATACTGATCAGCATAATCGAAAATACAACGACAAACAGGATCGGTACTGTCACTACAAAGATCAGTGCACAGCGCACATTGATGGTAAATGCCATCACCATCGCACCGATTACGACAAACGGACTTCTAAGTAACAGACGCAGTCCCATGTTAATTCCGTTCTGCACCTGGTTCACATCGTCCGTCAGTCTCGTGATCAGTGTGTCTGTTCCGAGCGTATCCAGTTCTGTAAATGACAATCCCTGGATATGGTCGAACATTGCCTGTCTGACGCTGGTCGCAAATCCAACACTTGCCTTTGCGGCAAAGAACTGTGCGGTAAAACTGCACAACAGTCCGACTGCTGCCATGAGCAGTAACACGAAAAACATTTCCACAATATATCCATAGTCATTCTTCGCAACGCCCACATCAATAATCTGAGCTACCACAACCGGAACCATAAGGTCGAACACGACTTCTAATAATTTGAATAGCGGTGCCAAAATACTCTCTCTGCGGTAAGGTCTCAGAAACTTCTCAAGACGCTTCATTTCTTTCACTCCATTCCTTTTTCCGATAACTAATAAGTCATCGTTATCTACTTATTATAATATCCCTTGACTGTTTTATTATAGTCCGCTATCATTGATATGAATAATATTGTTTTTATAGCTTTGCAATACAAAAAATATATAAGGAAGGTAATCCAACATGGAACTCAGACAGTTAGAATATTTCCGCGAGATTGCATCCACCGGCAGCATCAACGAAGCTGCAAGACACTTAAATATGTCCCAGCCTCCGCTCAGCTACCAGATCCGTCAGCTGGAAAATGAATTAAATGTAAAACTTTTCGACCGCACCAGCAAGGGTGTTACTCTTACTGAAGCCGGAAAGCTTCTCTACGACCGATCCGGTAATCTGCTGGAATACGCCAGATCTACCGAGCTCGAGGTCTCGAAAACCGGTAAAAAACGGATCCTGCGTATCGGTCTGACTCCCACAACTGTAGATACCATCATGCCTTATATTTCCCAGTTTTCGAAAAAAAATCCCGACGTGAACTTTGAAGTCCACGACGGGATCACTTATTCGCTTTATCAGTATCTTCTGGACGGGATCATCGATATCTCCGTTGCCAGAACACCACTGCGTCTTGACGAAGTGTCTTATATGGAATTGTGTTCTGAGCCGATGATTGCAGTATCAGCACCCAAAAATATGGTTTCAAAGACCGCTGACGTTACCACAGATACACCGCATAATTCTTCGAAACACAATGCGGTTTCTTCCTTAAAGCTCTCCGATCTTTTACATAGACCGCTGATCTTATACCGGATATACGAAGAGCTCATCATGAATACCTTTCATGCCCAGAATATGAATCCGGACATCTTCTGTGTCTGCGACGATCCCAGAGGTGCCATGCTGTGGGCGAAAGAAGATCTTGCAACTGCCATCTTTCCGCAGTCCATGGCTAGCTTGTGTGACGGACTTTGTATACAAGAATTGGATGAGCCTGATCTTATAACTAAGATACTTCTGATCTGGGCGAAGGGAAAGAAACCGGTGCCGCTGGTGCAGGAATTTCTGGATGTGTGTGGTGAGCATTAGCACATTAGAGCTTGCGGCTCACCCACCATATACCAATTATAAGATATACCGCCATCATTCCTAATATGGCAGATGTTGCAACCAGTTGATTCATATTTTCCAAAGCAACTACTAACAGCAGAAGTACAATTTCGCCACACCAATAGGACCAGATACATTTCCTTTTTCCGTAATCAGTAATCCAAGTTTTGGAATCCACGATCCAGAGTAAATTGATGAATATTCCAAAACCAATAGATACAATTAGAGAAGTGGCCGCTTCCGCTGACATATTTATCATTCCATTTTTTACAAATACAATACATAACACCAATAAATCATACGCCAATAACAATATGCCATTTCTTTTCAATGATTTGATACTTTTCTGCATATCCATCTCTCCTCTCCAAATAGAAATCTTAGATAAACCCATCTACTTCTTCCTGCAGATTTACTCCATAAGAGAATACATAGGCTAAACATAAAACAATAATTCCAAAAATGAATCCTCTCACTTCAAAATTGATATCTTTCAGTCCATTCATTTTAATCAATACTCCGCAAATATAAACGACCACATTCTGAATCGTCGGCATTACTATACTGTAAATTCCTATTTTCTTTACTCTTTCTACATTTTCTGCTGTAAACGTTGTGCCCATTTCTGGTTGTTCCTTTGTGCCTTCCAGTGACTTCAGTATTTTATGAACGTTGCGAAAAATCAGGGCCAGTAATATAGATGTTGCTCCCAACAGCAGAAGCCACACGGATACCAGATGCATCCGCATATTTCCCTTTGCATCAATCAGTGTAAAGAACATCCCGTAGGCATTCATCATGGTATCCTGTTTGATGCCGAATATAGCCCCGTTAATGTGCACGCTGTGCATAGGTATAGCCGATCCCGCCCAAAGTAATACGATACCATCGAACCAATGTAAGATTTCCAGAAATCTCATCAGACTGGTCAGTGGTTTCCGGAATTTTTCAAAACTTTTCATCTTCATATTATTCACCCTCCTCTTCATCCAGATTTCCATCAAATTTTAAAATATCACCTACATCACATTGAAGGAAATAACAGATACGATTCATCGTATGCAAACGGATACCTTTGGCTTTTCCGCTTCGGAGTACCGACAGATTGGCCTCGGTAATACCGACTTGTCTGCATAATTCTTTTGAAGTCATTCCCTTCTTTTTCAGGACTTCATCCAAGCATATACGAATTCCCATATTTCCTCCTTTCTGTGTTTGGAAATTATTGTTTTTCGATAATTTATAATTTTATTATAGCAAGGAATTATCGTTTGTCAATAATTTTTACCACGCAATATTCCAACCGTTTTTTTCGTAATTATGTGATTTTTCCAACTTTTCTTATATTTTTAACTCTAAAGAATCTTCTTTCGGCAACTACTTATAAACGCATGGCCCCAAAAAAAGATTATCCGGATAGTTCCCTTTCTCCAGATAATCTTTTCTTCTATGATTCACTATGCTGTTTTATATTCTCGCTTACTCCACTTTCGTCTTCTTCGGCAAAAACAGACTCAAAAGTAACGATACCACAAACACTCCTGCCACCGCATTTCCATTAAATACATCTCCTACCGCACTTGAAAATGCTGCAAAGAAGTTCCCAGATGTCTGTGTCAGACCAACTCCGATACTAAATGACAGTGACACGATGATCATTGTTCTGTCATCGAATTTGCATTCTTTCAGCATCTTGATTCCTTCATACATGATCGATCCAAACATCATAACCGTACATCCGCCAAGCACTGCCTGTGGAAGTGAATTGAAGAATGCTCCAAGCGGCGGGAATAAAGATGCAAGTATCAGAATCAGTGCTCCCATCAGAATCGTAAAACGGTTGATCACCTGTGTCATCGTCACAAGTCCGATATTCTGACTGAATGATGTCAGCGGCAGACATCCGAAACATCCGGAGATTGCACTTGAAAATCCATCAACTGCCAGTGAACCGCGAAGTTCTTTCACCTTAAGATCACGTCCAAGTGCTCCCGTACAGACTGCCGTCGTTGCACCTGTCGTCTCTGCTGCCGATACCAGGAATACGATTGCGATCGTAAAAAATGCTCCCAAATTGAATACCGGCTTATGACTGGTCAGGAACACAAGCTTCGGAATACTGAATACGCCGACCTCCTGAATCGTCTTATGAATACCGGAAAAGTCAACCATCGGCGCGATTCCTGCTACCGTAAATATAATTGCAAGTGCATACCCAAATACCAGTCCGACCAGCACATTCAAATTCTTATATACGCCTTTCAGTACTTCTCTGGATACCAGACATACGATCAATGTAAATGCTCCAACGACCAGATGATACCATGAACCGAAGTCTTTCACTCCGCTTCCACCGCCCCAGGAATCCATACCTACCGGCAGAAGTGACAATCCAATCGCGATAACTACACAAGCCGATACAACCGGAGTCAGATATTTTCTCCAGTACTTGGCACTCAATCCGACAAAACCTTCAAAAATACCACCTAGAATAACTGCACCAACCATACCTTCATATCCAAGATCCGGATTCGTTGCAATTACCAGCAGACTTCCAAGGAACGTAAAGCTGACTCCCATAATAATCGGAAGTCCGGATCCGATCACTCCTATCGGATATAACTGTAAACAGGTTCCGATTCCGGCTACAAACATCGCACACTGCAATAACTGTGTAATCTCCGCCGAACTTAAATGCGCCCCATTACTTCTAAGTACTGCCGCACTACACACGATCAGTACCGGAGCCAGATTCGATACGAACATCGCCAGTACATGCTGTAAGCCAAACGGAATGGCTTTTCTAAGTGGAACCCTGCCGTTCAGCTTATAAATATTCTCTTCACTGACCGTCGTTATCTGTTCTTCTTTGTTGCTTTCCATGACATTTCCTCATTCTCTCTGTAAAATTTTATTTATTATAAGTTTAACTTATATTTTTCAAGAAAGCAACACGAGAATTAATAAATGTATTTATTACTTTAATACAATCCGAAAATATTCTACTGTCGTTGAAAGAAGAAATATTCCACACACTGCCATTTGCAGATATTTTTTCTTAATTACACTTTCAATAAAATCTTTTAAAAATATAAAATCAATCACACTACCAATAAGAATGCTCCCCACATCCATGATACTGTTTATTGCTTTTATCGAAAACAACTGGAACATCCATATCAGACTGGCTGCCCCCAGACACCAGATAAGTGAAAAATAAAATTCCCTTTTTTCACGAATTTCCCAATATTGCCGTAAAAGAACCACACATGTAGTACATCCTATGATACAGCCATAAAATGCAATCGAAGAAAACACTTTTGTTGACTGTGTAACCATTACACCTAATACTGCCATTACAAAGCTAATTCCACTGATTAACCATTTCATTTTCTTTGCCGCATGATACTCCGATATCTCTGCCGTTGATTTCATAATCTCTACTACGTTCTTCCGATCTACAGCAGTTTCTCTTCTTTCTGTATTGATTTCCGATCTCATAAGCTCCACCACTTCTATCCCGAGTGCATCTGCCAATGGTTCTAACGTATTAATGTCTGGAAAACCAAGTCCTCTTTCCCATCTGCTGACTGCCTTATCCGTTACATTTATCTTTTCTGCCAGTTCCGCCTGTGTCATACCCAGCTGCTTTCTCCGTTCCATGATAAATTTTCCAAATACTTTTGCATCCATGTAATTCACTTCCTTTTTCCGTTCTTCGAAACCGAATAGACTTCTTTGTTTAATTACATCATATACATTTTTTGTTAAATACGTCAATCGACGAATCCTTTACTTTTTTAATTTTAAGGTAAAAAGCTTTGAATAGTAAAAAAAGACTCTTGCAATGCAACAGCCTTCCTAATCATATACTTATTCTTCTTTTTTTGTTTCTTCTATAATTCGTTGAATTGTAGTTACCGCTTCCTCCAATTCATCCGCAATTTGTTCTATAGGCTTTCCTTTTTTCAACTTCTTTCTAATCTGATTTTCCAGAAGACTCCGTTCTCCAAGTTCAATTCCAGCTTCTACCCCAGCCTCATACTCCGCTTTCCGTAATTTTTTCTCTTCAAATTCTTTATCATACTCATAGATGCTCACTTTGATCACCTCAGCCTTATTCTTCATCAAAAATTCTGCCAGAATTCCTTCCTCTATGCATTCATCTACCGCTCGCGTAACTGCTTCTTCCAGAGGAATATTCTGCGTCACATATTTTCTTACCCTCGCAACATATTTAGCATATTCCTTTAATGTTCTGCAGTGTTCCATCAGTTCTAGATTATGACCATCATTTACATTCAACATAGTCACCCTTAATTCCAGATCCGGATTATCCGTCGGGTTCTCATAAGCTGAAGATAATCGGAATTCATTATAATCGTCTACCTTTTTCGTCCCATTATAAAACACAATAAATCTTGGTGTCGGTATCTTTTGTATTACCGTTGAATATAAAGATTTCTGAACTACTAATCTTTGATATTCATCCGCAATATAGAATAAATTTCTAAGCGGAATATTCGGGTTATACGTCGACTGGTGCTCATACAAATATAAATTCATATCCATAATAAATGCCAGATCATTTTTCATTCCCATATAAATTGCATTTTTTAATGTGACAATCTGCAAATCTTCTGCATTAGTATAATTCCGACCATTCACTGCATTATACAATGATAGCAGATTTTCTTTATCATGATACAACATTCGAAAAATCGTATCTTTGTATGGCCGTTTTGCCTTTAACTGACGGTTGTTTACCTGATACTTTTTGTTGCGTCTCTTCTGACTCTTTCTTCTCGCCATATTTAATTCCTCCTATGTGCAGGAGGATATCTTACTTACACGTTCAGTCCTTTCCTGCTTTTTACAATTGATTGGTATAAAAAACATAGATTCCTGAAATGCAATTAGAATGTAGATAGTATATGATTCAATATACCTTAGATTTCTTTTGAAGTATGCTTTTATATAGATTAACATATAAATAAATATTATTCAATATATTTTCAAACAAATTTTGTTGCTGTTTATTACATGAAGCGGTCATTCCGTGGGTATCGCATGCTGTAATGATTCAACAGCGGAGCCGTAACCGTTGTT
>SKEE01002904.1_pt1 | contig 10945 bp, 13 predicted proteins | sample 4826661 | NCBI WGS metagenome assembly SKEE01 (sample SAMN11008817, study PRJNA524170) | human gut metagenome | biome: Human fecal sample; material: Feces; isolation source: fecal sample from pouch patient p20 | host: Homo sapiens | place: Israel: Tel-Aviv | collected 2016-11-14
TTTGTCAATTGCGATTATATGATTGCGCCAGTAATCCGCAAAATTGATGATTGCCTTCTTCGCTTCTTTTGGATCTTTGCTGCAAAGCTGCGCCAGTGCTGTCAGCGAATTATATAGGAAATGTGGCTGAATCTGGGCAATCATCATCTGCATCTGATTCATGGACAATTCATGTTCCTGCTGTATCAGAATCTTTTCCTGTTCCACGATCCGATCATACTGTGCCATATGGACACTAATGCAAATATAGATCAGCACCAGCGTTGTCGCCAGATTAAATGTGGTTGATTTCCAAAGCATTTGTGCCGGAATCGATGCAATCGGTATCAATCCGTACATAAGAAGGCTTAACACATCATGTCTGACAAGCGCTTTCCTGTGTTTTAACAAAATCACAATGTTTCCACACATCACAATAATACAATAAAACTGACACAGCCAATAAATCGAACCTTTTGTATAATTCCCCTGTGTGTCCAGATAATAAAACTTCCCACTGATATCACTGGTGATCCATAATATGATTGCAATCACTGTTGACAGCATGACGAGATACACGTAAGTATTTCCAATCTTCTCGTGTTGATAGATTGTCTCTTTTACATAATAGGTATAGACCATACATTCCAGAGAGAGACAGGTAAAAGTCAGATTCAACATAAATAGAAGCCACACTTCATTCTTTCCGAAATCCATAGCGGTCCAGCTCAGTACATCTGCCGTAAGTACGATCATGTGAATCACAAGCCAGATGATCAGAATATAATCTAATGTATTCCTCTTTGCTTCCTTCGATGTAACATGTTTGATTCCACGTTGCATTTTAATCTTTGCAATACATGCAAACAGCAATACGAATGTAACTAATGCTGCGAAACTTTCCAAAGCGGTATTGGCAAAAGCTATTTCACCCGACATAAAAATTCCTCCATTTTTATTATCCGTATAATTATTATGTATCATTTGACATTTTGTAAAAAGAAAAGGATCCTTCTTTCTCGAAGAACCCTTATATGCACATCTATATAAAAAAGAAGCTGGAAATCGGACTTGAACCGACGACCCCTTCATTACGAGTGAAGTGCTCTACCAACTGAGCTATTCCAGCAAATGTTGTGATTGACGTACGACAACCACAACTACTATTATATCGAATCTCCTCAGATTTGCAAGAACTTTTTTAGTTTCTGAAGCATTTTTTACTTCTTGCTTCTTATCAGTTCTCTTTTCCCATCTGGACAGTCAGATGCGGATATGCCATCTCAATCTCATTCTCATCCAGTTTCAGTTTGATTTCTTCCAGAATCCTCCATCTTGCATTCCAGTAATCTTCATTCTTCACCCATGCACGGGCACCAATGACTACCGAACTTTCTGCAAGTTCATGGACAAATACCAGAATTTCTTCATTCTTGATGGTCGCATCGTCCTGTCTGATAATCTCCTCAATGACCGCCTTTGCTTTTCGCAAGTCCGCTTCATAAGCAATATCTACTTTCAGATCCAGCTTTCTCTCCGCCTTAGCCGTTGCATTCGTCAGACTGTTGTTGGTCAGCATTCCATTTGGAATCACAATCGTTTTATTATCAACGGTCGATAACTTTGTATAAAAAATCTGAATTTCCTTTACCGTCCCTTCGTTGTGGTTTGTATCCTCAATAATATAATCTCCCACTTCAAATGGTTTCAGAAGCAGAATCAATACTCCGCCTGCAAAATTAGAAAGGCTTCCCTGCAGAGCAAGACCGATTGCTACACCGCCAGAAGCAATAATCGCTGCCACTGAAGTTGTATCAACTCCTAATTTTGCTGCAATCATAAAAATCAACAGAAAATATAAAGAAAATTTCAAAACAGAGTCTACGAACTGCTCTACTCCTTTGTCTGCACTGGACCTTGCCAGCGATTTTCTCACAATTTTCCGTATAAATTGGATCAGAACACGCCCGATCATAAATACTGCAATTGCGATCAGCACTTTCACTCCAAATCCGATCAGGTCTGAAAGATGATCCTGCAGATACTGCGTTGCCTGATTCACCTCATTCACTGCATCCTGCGTTGCATCTGTCACTCCTTTTGTCGCATCTGCCACCCCTTGTGACACATCCCCTGAATCTACTTTTAAGGATGTCCCCTGTGTTGTTGCCAATTTTAACAACATGCTATTCATATTATTGTCTCCTGCTTTACTTTCTAGTTTACATTTTCATATCCAGTCTCTCTATTTCTTCAGGGCAAGAAATGCACTCAATGTTCCGCGTTCATTTCCTGTTGTTCTGTGTGAGAACAAAATATCCGGGTTGCAGTGTGTACATACATTGGTCACTGCAATATGCTCCGGAAGAATTCCTGATTCTAAAAAAACAGACTCATTTGCCTTCCATAAATTCAACTGATATTTCCCATTTTCTTTCTGATAAAAAATTTCAGGCCAGAGATTTTCGTCATAATTCTCACGGAATTTTTTAATAACATCTTCACTGACTTCATAACAATCCTGACAGATAGACGGTCCTACCGCTCCTAAAATATCTGCCGGATCACAACCAAACTCTTCCTCCATCTTTTCCACAGTTACTTTTCCAATCTTTCCAACTGTTCCTCTCCATCCAGAATGGCTCAGTCCAATGACTTTCTTCACCGGATCCACAAAATAAAGTGGTACACAATCTGCATAAGAAGTTACAAGACAGATTCCCGGCACGTCCGTAATCATTCCGTCTGTCTCAGGAAAGGACTGTCCCCTCTCCCTGGCGTATACGCGCTTTACATTCGTCGTATGTGTCTGCTGCGTATAAGTAAAATCTGCCACTTCTACGCCGATTGCCTGCGCAATCAGTTCACGATTCTTTTTCACCGCCTCCGGATCATCTCCTCTTGTCAGGCTGATGTTCATAGAACTGAAGCACCCGGTACTGACTCCACCAAGTCTGGTAGAAAATCCATGATTGACGATTCCTGTATTTTCAAAAAGCGGATAGGACAGATACGGCACACCGCCGCGCTGCCGCTCTGCAAATATCTGCTCATTATTCTTATATTTTAATCCAAGACTCATATATTTCTCCTAACTTCATCTGTCCATACTTCGTTGCTGCATTTACATATTTTCAAATCCAAAAGCTACATTAACTACATCAGTGTAAATGCATCTTTATATAGCGTGATTTCTTCCTGACCCTCAGCTCCGGCTATGGCAACCACGTCGAATCTGCATGGTACGTCATCGTTCCCCTGCTTCATCAGAAAATGCATGGCACATTTTGCGATAGTCTGTTGTTTACGGGCATCGACTGCCTCTGCCGGATAGCCGCTTACACCCGTAGTTCTATATTTCACTTCTACAAAGACAAGGTATTCTCCGTCTCTTGCAATCAGATCGATCTCTCCCAGCCTGCAGCGATAATTATATGTCACAATCTTGTATCCCAAAGATTCAAGATAAGCACCTGCTTTCCTTTCATAGCCGGTGCCTGTCCTGCGATTATTCTTCTTATACATAATTATGTATGAAAGATCTTCTGTGGATCGGTGTCGGTCCCAGTTCTTTTAACCCTGCAATATGTGCTTTCGTTCCATATCCTTTATTACTTGCAAAATCATACCCCGGCAGTACCTTGTCATATTCCACCATCAGCCGGTCTCTCGTCACTTTTGCAATAATACTCGCTGCCGCGATAGAAATGCTTTTCGCGTCACCTTTGATGATCGGCACCTGCAAAATGTCTACCTGTGGAATCGTCACCGCATCATTTAACAAAATGTCCGGACGCACTTTCAGATTATCAATTGCCATACGCATTGCTTCATAAGTGGCCTGCAAAATATTAATTTCATCAATTCTCGCAGGACTTGCCATACCAATCCCCGTTGCTACCGCGCGGTTCATGATCTCGTCATACAGCATTTCACGCTTTTTTTCGGACAGCTTTTTTGAATCATTCAGATACAAGATCATATCATCTTTGGGCAGAATCACAGCTCCTGCCACGACCGGACCTGCCAACGGTCCTCGTCCGACCTCATCAATCCCGCAAATGTACGGATAATCCTTGTATTCTTCTTCAAATGTACTCATTGCTTTTGTTCTTGCAATCTCTTTTTCCAGACGTTCCTGCTGTTTTTTCAGCTTTTCTTCTTCCCGCTTATTCATGCCTGATCACTCCCATCTTGTCAAATGGATAGATACGCACCCACGCTTTTCCCATGATCGTATCTTTCTTCACTTCTCCTACACTCGGGTCACGGCTGTCCTGACTGTGATTCCGGTTATCGCCAAGTACAAAATATTCATCTTCTCCAAGGGTAATTGGCTGCGATGCCGCCATCGGATCGTCCATCAGTTCATTTCCATAAATGTCTGATTCCAAGCGGCTGCCATTGATATAGACATAACCGTCTACTACCTGTACCGTCTCTCCCGGCAGCCCGATAATACGTTTTATATAGTAAGTATTTTCCTCATACTGATATGGAAATACAATAATATCAAAACGTTTCGGATCTTGGAACCGGTAAGACAGCTTGTCCACCAGAAGCTGATCTCCATCGCTTAGAGTCGTCTCCATGGATGACCCGCTGACACTTGTTCTTTGTCCCACATAAGTAATGATGACATATGTTAAGACAAGAAAGACTATAATATAAAAAATCCACCCTAATATCTCTCTTATAATTCCCGGCTCTCTCCTTCTTCGTCTTCTTGACATAGAAAGTAAGTTCCCCTTTCTGATTTCTATTTACCTTTACGCTTCTTCTGTCTGTGGATACTCAAGCGTAAGTCGTCCAAGCTTTCCTTCCCGGAAATCATCCATCAAAAGCATGGCTGCCTTCTCCGTATCCAGTTCATTTCCACGAACAAGGCAATGTCTGCTTTCTGCAATACGCCCAAGCATTACATATGGGTCTGGGGCAGCTGTAATGGTATACTTATTCTCCAGTACACCCGGATAATTTGCTGCCAGAAAACGGATCAACTCTGCTGCCAGCTCTTCTGTCTGTAACACCTCATCCTTAATCGAACCGATCAGCGCAAGCCGCAATCCTACTGTCTGATCTTCGAATTTTGGCCAAAGAATTCCCGGTGTATCCAGAAGCTCTACCTGTTTGTTCAGGCGGATCCATTGTTTTCCTTTCGTTACACCTGGCTTGTTACCGGTTTTAGCGGCTGCTTTTCCGGCAAGTGAATTAATAAATGTAGACTTTCCTACATTCGGAATTCCAACGACCATGGCACGAACCGGACGGTTCAGAATCCCACGCTTTCTGTCGCGCTCGATCTTCGCCTTACATGCCTCCTGGATCACGCTTTGTACGGATTTTACTCCGCCGCCTTTTCTTGAATTTACTTTCACAACATGGAATCCTTTTTTCTTAAAATATTCGGTCCATGCCTCATTCCATCTTTCCTCTGCCAGATCTGATTTATTCAAAATGATCAGTCTCGCTTTATTCTTACCAAGCTCATCAATATCCGGATTCCTGCTGGATAACGGAACCCTGGCATCTACAAGCTCAATGATCAAATCAATCAATTTAATATTTTCCTGCATCATACGCTTTGCTTTTGTCATATGACCCGGATACCACTGAAAATGCATATTTCTACTCCTTTACAAATCCAAAGTGTGTTTTTGGCGAGATGACAAACCAGGCTTTTCCGTAAATGTAGCTGTATTTCACATTTCCTACATTGGCATTACGGCTGTCTTCACTGTTCTGCCTGTCGTCACCAAGAACAAAATATTCATCACTGCCTAATTTTATCTTTTCATTTACAATGCCGACATCATCAATCTTGGAAGTCTCATAATCTTCTTGCAGCTTTTCACCATTGATGTAGACTGAATTTTCGACAATCTCCACGCTCTCTCCTGGAAGAGCAATGATCCGCTTAATATAATAATGGGAATTTTCATTTCCCTTTGGTTTAAATATAATGACATCGCCACGCTTCGGCTTGCTTGCATTATACACAATCCGGTTGGCGAGCACAATATCCCCGTTTTCAAGAACCGGCTTCATGGAATCTCCGACAACACTCACACGCTGTCCGAAATACCATACACACACAAATGCGATCAGTATTGTCAATGCAATCTGAAAAATCCACTTTCCAATAACTGGGATTAAAGACCAGTCTATGTTTCTTAACAGCTTTACAACTTTTTTCTTTGTCGGCTGCTGCATTCTCTTCTGCTGTCTTAAAAGTTTTCTTCTCTTAGCTTCCCGCTGTTTCCGGCGTTTCTTTGCCGCCCTTTTTCTGGCATTCTCTCTGCCCGTAAAATTACCCCTTATCGAACTTTTTTTCATAGATTTATCCCTATATCAGAAAAAGGACAATTACATGTATGTAGTTGTCCTTTTTTACTCTGTTCTCTTCGTTTAATTATTTTACCAGCTCTTTAACTTTAGCTTTCTTACCAACGCGGTCTCTTAAGTAGTTAAGTTTAGCTCTTCTTACTTTACCTCTTCTTACTACTTCAACCTTCTCTACGTTAGGTGAGTGAACTGGCCATGTCTTCTCAACACCGATTCCGTTAGATGTCTTTCTAACTGTAAATGTCTCTCTTGAACCGCCACCCTGTCTCTTAAGAACAGTTCCTTCAAAAATCTGAATTCTCTCACGGTTACCCTCTTTAATCTTACCGTAAACCTTTACAGTATCTCCAACTCTGAATTCTGGAGCCTGCTCTTTTAACTGAGCTGCCTCAATATTCTTAATAATATCGTTCATCTGTGTGACCTCCTTGTTTAATTGGACGTTCTTAATACAAAATGTACCAGAGGACCATCTCGTTTTTCTTCACAACATGCTATATTTTATCACAAACTTCTTTATGTTGCAAGAAGTTTTTAATTTTATTTTTTCATTTATTTTTCCGGCAATCCATTCAATGTTTTTAATCTTTCCAGATTGTAAATTGACAGTTTTCTAAATTCTACTGTCCTGTAGCTTCAAGCATAATTTCTTTCGCCAACTTCTGCTCTTCTTTTGTCAGTTTGGCTTTTTCAATCAGATCCGGACGGTTCTTTGCTGTGCGGATCACAGACTGCTCTCTGCGCCATTTTTCTATATTCGCATGATGACCGGACAAAAGTATGGCTGGCACCTGCTTATCATGCCAGATCTCCGGTCTGGAATACTGTGGGTACTCAAGAAGATTATCCTGAAAGCTCTCGAATTCTGCGGACACATCATTATGCAGAACCCCCGGCACCAGTCTGGAAATCGCATCGATCATAATCATAGCCGGAAGCTCTCCGCCAGTCAGGACATAGTCTCCAATCGACACATAGTCTGTGACAACTTCATTTAATACCCGTTCATCAATTCCTTCATAATGTCCGCACAAAAATACCAGATCTTCTTCCTGGGCAAATTCCTCTGCCATCGTCTGGTTAAATGTCTTCCCCTGTGGAGACAGATAAATCACACGCGGGCTTTTCCTGGTACCCGGATTGCTTAGCAAAGCTTTCACTTCTATTTTCTTTTTCACAGCCTCATAGCACTGATACACAGGCTCTGCCTGCATCAGCATACCTGCTCCCCCACCATAAGGATAATCATCTACGCTGTTGTGTTTGTTAAATGCATAGTCTCTGATATTTACCGCTTCTATATCCAAAAGTCCTTTATCCATGGCACGTCCGATAATACTTGTATTCAGACCGTCCATCACCATGTCCGGAAATAATGTCATAATATAAAACTGCATGATTACACTCCTTAAATCAGACCATTCATCAGATGAACAGTAATGATCCCACTTTCCATATCTACGTTCAGAACACATTCTTTAATTGCAGGCATAAGAACCTCTCCATGCTCCTTTGAATCAATCACATAGACATCATTCGCCCCTGTTTCCATCACGTCACTCAGTGTTCCGAATTCTGTTCCATCTTCTGTTATAACTTTCATGCCGATCATGTCTGCAACAAAATACTCATCTTCTTCCAGCGGCACAGCATTTTCTCTCGTCACGAGCAACGGACAGCGTTTATAACGCTCAATATCATTAATATTGTCAAATTCTTTAAATTTTACAATAACGAACTGCTTAAAAAACTTCACATGTTCCACTTCCAGATCCAGCTTTTCTTTTCCCGTATCCAGAATTACTTTTTTCAGTTTCTTAAATCTTACCGGATCATCTGTAGTCGGAAAGACTTTCACTTCTCCGCGCACCCCGTGTGGCTGTGTGATGACACCTACCTGCAATAACTGTTCCATACATTCCTCCGCTTTTTCGAATCAATTCGTATAAATCTATATCTGGTAACGTCCGAAGAACTTTCACTGTTCTGGCGGACACATTTCTTTCTTCATAAAGAGAGACAGGCCTGGTAAAACCCGGTCTGTCCCTATATCCATCCTGATTAATCCAGAATATCTACAATCACTTTCTTGTCTTCCTTCGCTGCCGCTGCTTTTACTACTGAACGGATAGCCTTGGCAATACGTCCCTGTTTTCCGATTACTTTCCCCATATCAGAATCTGCAACACGTACTTCCAGGATAGTTGTCTTCTTCTCCGTGCGTTCGTTTACCGTTACGCTTTCCGGATCATCGACAAGAGCTTTTGCAATAACTTCAACTAACTCTTTCATCTTTGTACCTCCAGGCACGAATTATCTATTTCTCAATTCCAGCTGCTTTAAAGATCTTTCCTACAACCTCTGTCGGCTGAGCTCCTGTATTTAACCATCTCTTAGCTGCTTCCTCGTCTACAGAAATTCCGCTTGGCTCAAGGTTTGGATCATATGTTCCAATCTCCTCGATGAACTTTCCATCTCTTGGGGCTCTGGAATCTGCTACTACGATTCTATAAAAAGGTGCTTTCTTCTGTCCCATTCTTCTTAATCTGATTTTTACTGCCATTGTTCTTTTCCTCCATAAATGAAAATATTTATTTTTAATAGTTTTATTTATATAAAGTGCCTTGCACCATATACCATTTTTAGAAAGGCAACTTGAACTTGCCTTTTTTGCCTGGTTTTGCAAATGTCTTCATCATCTTCTTTGCTTCGTTGAACTGCTTGATCATACGGTTTACTTCACTGATGTCTACACCTGCTCCTTTTGCGATTCTGTGCTTTCTTGATGGATTTAAAAGATCCGGATCTCTTCTCTCAGCTGGTGTCATAGAATGGATCATAGCTTCCATACGTGCCATACCTTTTTCTGCTTCATCCATCTGCTCATCGCCAAGACCTTTCATCTTGCCCATTCCCATACCGCCAAGTCCCGGCAACATGTTCATGATATTTCCAAGTCCTCCAAGCTTCTTCATCTGCTTGATGCTCTCAAGATAATCATCAAAATCAAACTGGGCTTTTTTCATCTTCTTGGACATCTCTTTTGCTTTGTCCTCGTCAATGTCAAGTTCTGCCTCCGCCTTCTCGATCAGAGATAAGACATCTCCCATACCGAGAATCCGGTTTGCCATACGATCCGGATAAAATTGCTCCAAATCAGAAAGCTTCTCGCCCATACCGACATACAGAATCGGTTTTCCGGTTACTGCCTTAACGGATAACGCAGCACCACCTCTTGTGTCACCGTCCAGTTTGGTCACGATCACACCGTCTACACCAATCTTTTCATCAAATTCTTTTGCCACATTGACCGCATCCTGTCCGGTCATAGCATCAATAACAAGAATTGTCTGATGTACAGTAACAGTATTCTTAATCTCTTCCAGCTCAGCCATCATATCTTCATCGATATGAAGACGTCCTGCCGTATCAAGGATCACCAGATTATTGCCATTCTTCTGGGCATGCTCAATTGCAGCCTTTGCAATATTCGCCGGTTTATGGTTGTCACCCATGGTAAATACTTCCACACCCTGCTTTTCCCCGTTGATCTGTAACTGCTTAATTGCTGCAGGACGATAAACATCGCAGGCAACCAAAAGCGGTTTCTTGCCTTTTAACTTAAACTTCCCAGCAAGCTTTGCTGTTGTAGTCGTCTTACCTGCTCCCTGAAGACCTGCCATCATAATCACTGTAATGGCACTTCCCGGCTGAAGCTTGATCTCGGTTGTCTCAGATCCCATCAGATTACAAAGTTCTTCATTTACAATCTTAATTACCATCTGACCCGGATTCAGACCATTCATAACATCCTGGCCGACCGCTCTTTCCTGAACAGTCTTAATAAAATCCTTTACAACCTTAAAGTTTACATCTGCCGCCAGAAGCGCACGCTTAATCTCCTTTAACGCTTCCTGCACATCTGCTTCCGTAAGTCTTCCTTTACTTCTAAGATTCTTAAATACATTCTGCAGTTTTTCTGTCAGACTGTCAAACGCCATACTATAACTCCTCTATGATTTCTCCGGACAAGATTCGAATTCCGCTTAAAATATCTTCCCTGCGTTCTTTCTCATACTCATCCAGCAATTCATCAATCTGTTTTACTTTATTCTTCACGGTCATGAACTTCTCAACAAGATGAAGCTTTTCTTCATATCCTGCCAGTGCCTGTTCACACCGCTTTACAATATCATGTACTCCCTGTCTGCTGATACCGGCATCCCTGGCAATCTCCCCAAGGGAGAGATCCTCTAATAGAAACTGTCCGTATATCTCTTTCTGATGATCTGTCAGTAATTCTCCATAGAAATCAAACAGAAGAGCCTGTTTTAGAATCTCATTCACATTTATCACCTGTGTTATCATACACGATACGCCTCATGGTGTCAAGTATTTTTTCTTTACACTTATATTTTTATTGTATTTTCTCGCATACAATCCCTGTTCCTTCCTCTTTAGACTTCTAAAGTTTCAGAAAATCGCGGATATTCAACATTCCCCACCCCTGTTCGCCTGCTCCGGGTAAATGTATGCACGTCTCCCTGAGTCTTAATTTCACCTCTACATTGCTAATCCTCGGATATTTTTCCATCAATAAAGCGACAGCAACCGACACGAC
>SKEE01002907.1_pt1 | contig 10933 bp, 7 predicted proteins | sample 4826661 | NCBI WGS metagenome assembly SKEE01 (sample SAMN11008817, study PRJNA524170) | human gut metagenome | biome: Human fecal sample; material: Feces; isolation source: fecal sample from pouch patient p20 | host: Homo sapiens | place: Israel: Tel-Aviv | collected 2016-11-14
GTCCTGCTCGAGGACGGAGCCGGCGCGCACGATACCAGCGTTGGACCCGACCAGGTCAAGGCCGCCCGTGACGCGCTCGATCTCGGCGGCCATCGCGGCGACGGAATCCTCGTCGGCGACGTTGACCGTGATCGGGTGGGCGACGCCTTCGCCGCCGAGCTCGGCTGCCTTGGCTGCCGCGCCCTCGCCGTTCAGGTCGGCCACGTACACGAAGCAGCCGGCGTCCACCAGGCCGCGCGCGATCTCCGCGCCGAAGCCCTGGGCGCCGCCCGTCACGAGGGCGACGCGGCCGTTGATGGCGCGCTCACCCGTGGCGGTGGCGCGGACCTCGAAGGTCTCCTCGCCGGCGCGCACTACGACGGGAAGCTCCGTCTCCTTCAGGGAGCAGGGGCAGACCTCGGTGAGCGGGCCGTCGAAGGTGACGGTCGGCTCGGCCGAGCTGGGGGCCACGATGACCGGGCGGCCGAGGGCCTTGAGGAAAAGCCCGCGTACCTCGGGAGCGTTACTCATGATGTCTCTCTTTCTTGACGGTGATCGTCAGTTAATCGATGTGGCTCGGGCGGCGACGTCGGCGGCGTCCTCACCGTCGGCAATCGCACGGCCCAGGGGTGCGTACTGGCTGATGCGCTCAGCGAGGGCCTCGGGGGTCAGGCGACCCGTACGGCCCAGCAGGTGCAGGGAGGGATCCACGGAGGACAGGGCCTCGTGCGCGACGAGCGCCCACGTGGCCTCGTTGAGGTCCGCGAACTCGGGGCGGCGCAGCTCCTCGCAGGTGAAGCGCTGGCGGGGCTGGTTGATGTCCACGCCCGAGATCTCGAGCATGCCGTGGGCGGCCGCGAGCGCGTGGATGCGCGCCAGCTGCTCGGGGGTGTTGCGCGGGGGCATGTAGGTGACGGCGCGCAGGCCGATCGACTCCATGTGCTCGAAGAGCTCGTCGAGGAAGTCGTCCTCGAACTTCTCGGCCTTCTTGTCGCCCGTCGGCGAGGCGGACACGTCGCCCAGGTAGGCGTAGGTGGCGATCGCGCCGACCGAGTCGGCGAACTCGACGACCTCGGCTGCGCTGGGCAGCTCGTCGGTGGGCTGGATGTAGATGTGGTCCAGGTAGTTAGCCTTCAGGACACCCAGCAGGTCGTACATGAGGTGCGGGTTGTCGGCGTCGGACAGGACGCGCGCGAGGGACTCGGGGATCTCGACGCCCATCGAGTCCAGGCCCTGGACCAGGGCGGGGCCACGGCCGAAACCGCGGATGAGGGCCGAGGCCATGGCGGCCAGCAGGTGACGCTCGGTGATCCCGCCGCCATTGGCGTACTGCGAGATACCGACCATGTCGGAGCGCGGGTCGAAGGGCTCCAGGCCCAGGTCGGTGAGGATCGTGTTGGCGCGCTCGGCCATGGCGAGGGTGCGCTCCAGGCGGGCGGCGCGCTTGGGGGCGAGCCACTCGGCGACCTTCTCGCGGGCCGGGGCGGGCACGCCCTGCACGGTCATGTAGGCCACGCCCACGGAGTCGGGGTTGTTGAGCTTGCGCTGCGCGAGCGGCGTGCCCTCGCCGAAGCGGGCGCGGATCTCGAAGCCGGTGACGGAACCCATGCCCAGGATGCGGGTCGCCTCGCTCATCTCAGCGGCGGCGCCGATCGAGTCGTGGTCGACCGAGCCGACGACGCGCAGGCCGTTGCGGCGCGCGAGCAGGGCGGCGTGCGTGGGCGTGTAGGGGCTGAACGAGAAGCACGTGTGGATGTGGTTGTTCGACTCGGGCACCCAGCTGGGGAAGTGCTCGTCGGCCACGCCGGCGCGCAGCGCCTCGATGCGCTGGGCCGGGGTGGCGGCCGGGTCGTTGGTGATGTCCATGGGTTCTGCCATCTCTTCGTTGGGTGGAGAAAAACGGTGATGAAACAAGTATGTGGGCGAGGCCGGGGCACGGTGAGGAGGAGTGTGGCCCCGGCCTCGCGGGCTCGCGTCAGGGAGTGCGAGCCAAGGACGGGGGCGGGCCGGAAAGGGGAACGGCCCGCCCCCAGCGCCTCAGAGTCCCGCGCGGTTCAGGCGAGCGATCTCGGCCTCGGTCGCGTGCTTCGTGGTGGGCACGTGGCCGGGCAGCGGGAGGATGCGCTCGTGAATCGCGTCGAGGATCCAGGAGACCTGCGGGAAGAAGTACGACTCCATCTCAGGTCCGGGCGTGATGCCGTTGCGCGAGGCCACGACGGCGATCGGCGCGTCGAGCGCGTCGAAGGCCAGGGTCTGCACGTTGGCGGCGACCGTGTTGAGGAAGGAGCCGCGCTCGACCGCGTCCGAGGTGAGGACCAGGCGACCGGTCTTCTTCACGGAGGCGATGAGCTTGTCGTAGTTCAGCGGGGCGACGAAGCGCAGGTCGATGACCTCGGCGCTCAGGCCGTACTTCTCAGCCAGGACGTCCGCGGCCTCGAGGGCCTTGTACACGGTCGCGCCGTAGGCGGCGATCGTGATGTCGGTGCCCTCGCGGCGGATCGCCGGCTCGCCCTCTTCGGTCTCGTAGTAGCCCTCGGGCACGCCGCCGGGCTCGAAGTCCTCGCCCTTGTCGTAGAGCTTCTGGCTCTCGAGGAAGACGACGGGGTCGGTGCCGGCCAGGGCGAGGTTGAGCATGCCCTTGGCGTCGGTCGGGGTCGTCGGGAAGTAGACCTTCAGGCCCGGGATGTGAGCAACGAGCGCGCTCCAGTCCTGGGAGTGCTGGGCGCCGTACTTCGAGCCCACGGACACGCGCAGGACGAGAGGCATCTTGAGCAGGCCGGCGCTCATCGACTGCCACTTGGCCATCTGGTTGAAGACCTCGTCACCGGAGCGGCCCAGGAAGTCGCAGTACATGAGCTCGACGACCGCGCGGCCACCGGCCATCGCGTAGCCGACGCCGGCGCCCACGATCGAGGCCTCGGCGATGGGCGAGTTGAACAGGCGACGGTAAGGCAGGGCCTCGGTCAGGCCACGGTAGACGGCGAAGGCGCCGCCCCAGTCGCGGTTTTCCTCGCCCCATGCGGCCATCGTCGGGTCGGTCTTGAAGCGGTGCAGCATGGCCTCGAACAGGCCGTCACGGAACTGGTACATGCGCATCTTGGAGACGGGCTTGCCGCTGGCGTCGACGGAGGTACGCACCTTCTTGGCCAGAGCCTTGACGCGCGGGTTGTCCTCGAGGTCGATCTCGGGGGTCGCGTCGTCGAAGGCCTCGACCTTCTCGTTGGAGAACATGACGGAGTCGATGTAGCCGTCGGCGACGCGCGGGGTGGCCTCGTCGTCGATCGCGAGCTTGAGGACCTTGACGAGCTTCTCGGTCAGCGAGGCCGTGTAGCCGTCGATCTCGTCCTGCGTGGTCAGGCCGTTGGAGATGAGCAGGTTGGAGTACTCCTTGATGCAGTCCACCTGCTCCCACAGCTCGACCTCTTCCTTCGTGCGGTACGAGGAGGCGTCCGACGGCGAGTGGCCGGAGAAGCGGTAGGTGATGGTGTCCATGAGGACGGGGCCGCGGCCCTCCTCGAGGATCTTCTTCTTGCGGGTGGTCGCATCCGCGACGGCCAGCGGGTTGAGGCCGTCGACGCGCTCGGCGTGCATGGCCTCGGGGTTGAGGGCCGCGCCCACGCGGGCGAGGATCTCGTAGCCCATGGTCTCGCCGAAGGTCTGGCCGCCCATGCCGTAGAAGTTGTTGAAGAAGTTGAACAGGATCGGCGGGTTGCCACCGTCCTCCTCGCGCCACAGGGAGCGGAACTGGTCCATGGACGCGAAGTTCATGGCCTCCCACACGGGGCCACAGGCCAGGGCGGCGTCACCGACGTTGGAGACGACGATGCCGGGCTTGCGGTTGATGCGCTTGAAGAGGGCCGCGCCGTTCGCGATGGGGGCGGAGCCACCGACGATCGCGTTGTTCGGGTAGGAGCCGAAGGGCAGGAAGAAGGTGTGCATCGAGCCGCCCAGGCCACGGTTGAAGCCGGACTTGCGGGCGAAAATCTCGGCGAGGGCACCGAAGAGGATGAAGTTCTCGGTGAGGTCCTTCGTGTCCTTGTAGTCGATCTTCTCGGCGTAGGACAGGGTCTCGCCGCCGAGGAAGCCCTTCATGATGCCCTCAAGCTGCGCCTCGTCCATCTGGTGCATGGCCGAGTAACACTTGGCGAGGATCTCGCCGTGGGAGCGGTGCGAGCCGAAGATGAAGTCATCGGGCGACAGCACGTAGCTCTGGCCGACGTAGGCGCTCTCCTGGCCGATGCCGAGGTGGGCGGGGCCGCGGTGGTTGTACTCGATGCCCTGCCAGGCACCGGTCTTCTTGATGGAGTCGAGCATCGACTCGAAGGTGCGCACGACGATCATGTCGTGGAGCATCTGGACCATGCCCTTTTCGCCGTAGCGGGCGATCTCGGTGTCACGGTCGAAGGTGTACTGGTTGACGGGGACCTCGGGGAACTTCACGTACCCGGGGCGACGCACCTCATTGGGGTCGATGATAAGAGACTGAGTCATTTTTCTACTCTTCCTTGACGTAGGGGTTGTGCGTTAGAGCTTGACGGCCCACGCGGCTTCGCGGATGACCTCGGAGACCGTGGGGTGCGGGAAGACGACCTGGCGCAGGTCCTCGACGGTCAGTTCCATCTCGAGGACGGCCTGAGCGCCCCAGATCATCTCGGCGGCGTACGCACCCAGCACGTGGATGCCCAGCACCTGGTGGGTCTTGGGATCGACGAGGATCTTCGCCTCGCCGGGGGCCTTGAAGCCGTTCTCGGCGATGAAGCGGCCCGACATGAGGGCGGGAACCTTGGCGACGAGGACCTCGCGGCCTTCGCGCTTGGCGGCGGACTCGGTCAGACCGACGCCGGCGGCCTCGGGGATCGAGAAGACGGCCCACGGGACGGTGTGCCAGCGCATGACCTCGCCGCGCTTCTTCGCGGAGGGGTCGAGGATGTTCGCCGAGGCGATCTCCGCCATGCGGTAGGCGGCGTGCGCCAGGAGGGAACGTCCGGTGACGTCGCCGATGGCCCACACGTTGGGCAGGTTGGTGCGCATCGTGTCGTCGACGACGATGCCGCGGTTGATCTCGAGGCCGGCCTCCTCGGCGCCCCAGCCCACCGTCGCGGGACGGCGGCCAACGGCCATGAGGACCACGTCGGCCTCGACACTCAACTTGTTCTCGCCCTTGGAGTAGTGGACGGTGCCTCCGTCGAGGGACTCGACGCGGCAGCCCAGCTCGAAGGTCACGTCCTTCATCGCGGCGCGGGCCTTGGCGGCCAGGTCGTCGTCCATGAAGGGCAGGATCTCAGGAGCCATCTCAATGACGGTCACCTGGGAGCCGAGGGTGGAGTACAGGGAGGCGAACTCGACGCCGATGACGCCGCCGCCGATGATCGCGAGGCGGGCCGGGACCTCGGGCAGCGAGAGGATGCCCGTGGAGTCCACCAGCGCGGGGTTGTCCTGAGTGCCGGGCAGCGGGGGCATGGCCGGCACGGAGCCCGTGGCGATGATGACGTGAGCCGAGGTGTAGGTCGTGCCCTCGACGGTCACGCGACCGGGGGCGTCGAGGTGGCCTCGTCCGTTGATGACGGTCACGCCCGCCTTGCGCTCGGTGGCTGCGACGCCGGCGACCAGGCCGCTCACGACCTGATCCTTCCAGGCCTGCATCTGCGTCCAGTTGACGGCCACGCCCTGGGCGTCCACGCCGAACTGGCTGGCTTCCTTGGCGTGCAGGTAGTTCTTCGCGCCGTTGAGCAGAGTCTTGGTGGGGATGCAGCCCACGTTCAGGCAGGTGCCGCCCAGGTACTGTTCCTCGACGCGGGCTACCTTCTTCCCCGCGTGGCCGAGGCGCTCGGCGGCCAGGTAGCCGCCGGGGCCCGCACCGAGGACGATGACGTCAAAATGCGTGTCACTCATGAGTGTTCCTCTTTCCTCAGGCCAGGACGGTCACGTCGATGTTTTCGATGGCGGCGACCAGGTCGCGCAGGAAGCGCGCGCCGTCCGCGCCGTCGATGACCTGGTGGTCGATCGTCAGCGACAGGTTGAGGCGCTGCTCCACGCCGATCGAGCCGTCGGCGGCCACGGTCGGGCGCGGGGTGATCGCGCCGACGCCCAGGATGGCCGTCTGGGGCAGGTTGATGACGGGGGTGAAGGTCTCGATGCCGAAGGAACCGATGTTGGAGACCGTGAAGGTGCCGCCGCTCAGGAAGTCGGGCGACAGGGAGCCGTCGATCGCGCCGCCGGCGAGGCGCTTGGCCTCGTCGGAGAACGCCTTGAGGCCCAGGGCCTGCGCGGAGCGGATGACGGGGACGAGGAGGCCGCGCGGGGTGTCGCACGCGAAGCCGAGGTGGACCTGCTCGAACTCGGTGAGGACGCCGTCCTCCAGGTGAGCGTTGAACACGGGGTACTTGAGCAGGGTGCGCGACACCGCGAAGCAGACCAGGTCGTTGAGCGTGATCTTGTTCAGGCCCAGGGCCTCGTCGGCGTTCTTGACCTTCTTGCGCATCGCGAGGATGCCGGCGGCGTTGGCCGTCGTGTTGAGGGTCAGCTGCGCGGTGGAGGTCAGGGACTCCATCATGCGCTTGGCGACGACCTTGCGCACGCCCTTGAGCGGGGCGGAGGTCGAGGCACCGGGGAAGTCAGCGGCCGCGGCGGGGGCGGCGACAGCGGCGGCGGGCGCGGCCTCGGCGGTGCGGCCGGCGTCGGCGACGGACACGCGGCCACCGATGCCGGTGCCTTCGGTGGCGCTCACGCCGGCGGCGCGCGCGGCGGAGGTCAGGACGGGGCCGGCGGCGATCGCGGCGGCGACGTCGCGCTCGATGACGCGGCCGTGGGGGCCGGAGCCCTCGGCGATGGCCGAAGCGTCGACGCCATTCGACGCGGCAAGGGCGCGGGCGCGCGGGGAGACGGCACCGGTGGCGCGCTCGGTCGCGAAGGCGGGGGCGGCAGCCTCGGGGGCTGCATCGGCCTGCTCGGCGGGAGCGTCGGCTTCGGCGGGGGCAGCGTCGCCACCGGGAACGAGGCCGGAGATGTCCTCTCCGGGCTCACCGACGATGATGAGCGGATCCTTCACGGGGACCTCGTCGCCTTCCTCCCACAGGAGCTTCAGGACGGTACCCTCGGCGGTCGAGGGGACCTCCATGGTCGACTTGTCGGTCTCGATGGACGCGAGCGTCTGGTCGACGGAGACGGTGTCGCCTTCCGCGATCATCCACTCGACGATGATGCATGACTCAACAGAGTTGCCCAGCTGGGGCATCACCACGATGGTGGCCATGTAATTCCTCCTAGACGATGCGCAGCTTCGTGCGCTCGGCCAATTCCTTGATGGATTCTTCGGGGATCTCATCGTCGGTGATGATTCCGGTGACCTCGTCGATCCCCATGAAGCTGACAAAGCCGGCTTCCCCATACTTGGAGGAGTCAGCGAGCAGCCACGTCTCTTGTGCGCGGGTGCGCATAATGGAGCCGACCTGTCCACCTTCTACGAGTTGGGTGGTCAGGCCGCGATCAACGCTGAACCCGTCGGTTCCGAGGAACGCAACGCGCGCGTTGAAGTCATTGATAGCGCGCTCGGCGACCGGCCCCACGAGGGACTCGGACTCGGCGCGGAAGTGCCCACCCGTCAGCGTGATGTTCAGGTTCGGGTTGGAGCGGGCGTTTGCGAAGACGAGGACGGAGTTGGTCAGGACCTGAACTCCGCGCTTGCCGGTGAGGTACTTGACGATGAGGGCGCAGGTGGTGCCGGCCTCGATCATGATGCGGTCGTCGTCGTGGATCATGTCGGCGGCGGCCCGGGCGATGCGCTCCTTCAGCTCGACGCGATCATTCTGGCGCAGGTGAATGTTGCGGAAGGTGGTGGGGCGTGCTCCTCCGTGGGTGCGCACGAGGTAGCCCTGCTCGTCGAGAGACTTGAGCGATGCGCGCACGGTAACGGGCGAAACTCCCAGGTCGGAGGCGAGCTGGGCCACGCTCACCTCACCCTCCCGGGCGAGGCGATCCAGGATGTAGTTCGTGCGTTCTTCTGCACGTCCCATGGGGCACCTCTTCACGGAATCAGCGACAATCTTTGTCGCTTTCTCTTTCGTTAAGAAAAGAATAGTCACTAAAACGAAAGTATGCAACATCACGAGAAGAACATTCACACGTGTGCGCCCACCGCGCACAAACGTTCAAAGCAACGCTGCTCATTCTCTGAAAATCGATGATATTACAAGGATAAATGCGCTGGTGGGTGGCCCTCTCGGGCCACCCACCAGCTATGAAACTGTTCTCCAATCCCCTGGCTCGCCATCCAGTTGAAACGAAAACGAAACGAAAGCGCTCGTCACCGATCCAACAAGGCGTGCCCTGGGGCGGCAAACGGGTTTTACTCCCCGGGCTGGCGAACGCCGACCGTCAGGAGCAGGTTGCCGTACAGGCGCTGCTCGCCCGTCGCAACGATGATGCCGACGTTCTCGTCGCGCGCGGCATCGTAGAAGTCCCATCGGGAAATCTCGCCGAACTCCACGCCGGGCAGGGCCGCGCGGAACTCGTCGTGGATCGGAATCTCCACCGGATCGGCATCGGGGGCGGGGGTCATGATCTCTGCGCGCTCGATCGGAATCGTGCGCTTGAGGACATCGAGGACCTGGCTGACATCCAGGAGACCCGGGGCAAGGTTGAGCGAAATGAGTTCGCAGCGCGGGTTCACACCCGTGGTGTGCGGGTAGTTCGCGTCCGCCAGCAGAATCTTCGAGCCGTGGCCGGCGGCCGCGAGCGCGCGCAGGAACTGCGGGTGCGTCATAGGTCCATAGAGCATGAACGTGCCTTTCTTACAGGTGTGAACTGGCCCGGATGACCAGCTCGGGGTCGAGGACGATGTCCTGTGAGGGACCGCCGCCCATGAGCGATCGTACGAGGCGCACGGCCGTGCGTCCGAGGCGATCGAAGGGCTGGTGGATTGTCGTGAGCGGAGGTGCGTAGGAGTCCGCACCGTCGATGTCGTCGAAGCCGACGACCCGAACATCGCGAGGCACCACTCCCCCGCGCTCGTAGATGTAGCGCATGGCACCGAGGGCCAGCTGGTCGTTCGCGGTCTGGATGCCCTGGGGCAGACGACCGGCCGCGCGCATGACGTCGTAGCCGTCGCGTGAGTCCCACGAGTCGGGCGCAAGGACGACGGGCTCGATGCCGTAAGACGCGCACGCCTGCTCGTAGCCGAGCCTGCGCATCTGAGCATCCGACCAGCCGGCCGGGCCCGAGATGTGGACGACGTCGGTGAGTCCCTGGGCGAGCAGGTGGTCGGTGGCCAGGCGCGCGCCGCGCACGTTGTCGACCGCGACGGTCGAGATTCCGTCGAGACCCTTTTCGCTCGTCAGGACGAGGACGGTCGGGAAGCGCTTACCCGATTCGATCGCAACGTCGATCGTCGGGTCCTGGCCGCCCAGGATGATGACGCCGTCGACGTCGAAGGGAGCGAAGTCGCTGCGCAGCTGCCCGTCGGGCCCGTACGCGTAGGACAGGGACACGTGGTACCCGGCCTGCGACGAGGCGTTCAGGATCGACAGCAGCACACGCCCGTGTCCGTGAAACATGGGCGCCGCCAAGACGACGTGAAGGACGTTGGTGCGCTTGGACGCGAGCGCTCGCGCCGCGTAGTTGGGCACGTAGCCCAGCTCCTCGACGAGTTTCGCAATGCGCGCGCGTGTCTTTTCGGAGACCTCCGGGTCCCCACGCACAACGCGCGAGACCGTGTTGGTCGAGACGCCTGCGCGTCGCGCGATGTCGGCGAGGGAGACCTTCTTAGCTGCGGGTCGGGACGTGGACATGGGTCGCTGCGCTGGCTGCGATGACGGAGGCGCGGTCTTCCTCGGCGAGAGCGCCGATGGTTTCGAGCTGGGCGAGGAGGGAACCGAAGGTCGAGGCCTCGATGGGGCCGCGCACGACGGTCACGCCCGAGATCTGGGCGGTCAGGTCGCACAGGAGGCGGTTGCGCGCGCCGCCGCCCACGAGGTTGAGCTGGTCGGGGGCCTTCCCGGTGGCCTCGGTTAGCTCGCCGATCGCGCGGGCGTAGCGGCGGGCGAAGGACTCGATGATGACGCGCACGTAGCCTGCCATGGAGTCGGGGCGGGCCGCGCCCTGGGCGTCCAGGGCCTCGTCGATCTTGCGCTGCATGTCTCCGGGTGTGGCGAAGGCTTCCTCGTCCGGGTCGAAAACGCCGGAGGCGGCGGGCAGTTCGCGCGCCTGGGCGACCAGCTCGTCGGTGTCGGCGGGCGTGCCCTCGCGCTCCCACTGGCGCTGGATCTCCTGCAGGATCCACATGCCGGTGATGTTGAAGAGGGGACGCACTCCCCCGTCCGTGCGGCCCTCGTTTGTAATGCCGAGGTCGAAGGCGGCATCGCTCATGAGGGGCTGATCCTCGATGGCACCGAGGACGGACCAGGAGCCGCAGGACAGGAAGTAGGCGCGCTTGCCTTCCTCGATGGGCAGGCCGTGGACGGCGCAGGCGGAATCGTGGGCGCCGCCGCGCACGACGGTGAGGGTTTCGAGGCCGGGGACCGTGCAGGGGCCGACGACGGTGCGGTCGGCAGCAAGTTCGCCGAACCAGCCGCGCGGGATACCGAGACGGTGGAAGACCTCGTCATTAAAGTCGCCGCCGCCCGGGGTGAGCAAGCCGGAGGTCGAGGCGATCGTGCGCGACCATCCGACGACGCCGGTGAGTCGGTACGCGAAGTAGTCGGGCAGGAAGAGGGCCGCGGCGACGCGCTGCGCGTCGGCGGGGTTTTCCTGCAGGTAGGCGAAGAGCTGGTTCGCCGTGTTGATGGTCGCCGGCTGGTTGCCGGTCAGATCGAAGAATTCACGATCGCCGATACGATCACGGAAAGCGTCCAGGGTGCGGGAGGTGCGCTCGTCGCGGTAGGCGATGACGTCGCCGACGAGCTCGCCGTTCTCATCAAGGGGCGCCCAGTCCACGCCCCACGTGGCAATGGAGCCCGCG
>SKEE01002912.1_pt1 | contig 10914 bp, 5 predicted proteins | sample 4826661 | NCBI WGS metagenome assembly SKEE01 (sample SAMN11008817, study PRJNA524170) | human gut metagenome | biome: Human fecal sample; material: Feces; isolation source: fecal sample from pouch patient p20 | host: Homo sapiens | place: Israel: Tel-Aviv | collected 2016-11-14
ACCAAAAACATGAGTAAGAAGCCATTTTTTGAAGAAAAATGAGCGGATTACGAATGTTTTTAGAATTGCGAGAGTGCAAAGCACGTAGCAATTCGGTATCAGAGGGGTCAAAATACCTTTTGACCCAAACATAATAGTATTGTACTATAATATACTGGCATTCTACAAGACGGAAAAAGATTTATTTTCTATAATAAACACATAAAAACACAGAAAATGAAACGGGCCAGATATTGGCATATCACCACAGAAAGGAAATGGATTTCATGGTTGAACATACAATGACAAAAGAAACATTAAAAAACAGACTGACTGCCCTTTGCGGCAAAGAGATCTCTGCCTGCTCTGAAAAAGAGCTTTATACCGGACTTTTATCTCTGGTCCAGGAAATGGCAAAGGACAAAGAGTCCAATCAGGGAAAGAAAAAACTGTATTATATCTCCGCTGAGTTTCTGATCGGCAAACTGCTTTCCAATAACATGATCAATCTTGGGATCTATGATACAGTAAAGAACCTTCTGGAAGAAAATGGAAAATCCTTAAGTGCAGTAGAAGAAACAGAACCAGAGCCATCTCTTGGAAACGGCGGTCTGGGACGTCTGGCTGCCTGCTTCTTAGACTCCATTGCTACTCTGGGCTTAAACGGTGACGGAGTTGGTTTAAATTACCATTTCGGTCTTTTCAAACAGCTGTTTAAAGACAACAAACAGGCAGAAGAACCAAATCCTTGGATCGAGAATACTTCCTGGCTGACAAAAACAGATGTAACCTATAAAATTCCATACAAAAACTTCACCCTTACATCCCGTATGTACGATATTGAAGTTACCGGCTACAACAACCGCACCAATAAGCTCCACCTGTTTGATATGGAAACTGTAGATGAAAGCATTGTAGAGGACGGCATTTCCTTTGATAAGACCGACATTGCAAAGAACCTGACTCTCTTCCTCTATCCAGACGACAGCGACAAAGAAGGACGCATCCTGCGTATCTACCAGCAGTATTTCATGGTAAGCAATGCCGCAAGACTGATTTTAGACGAAGCCATTACCAAAGGTTCTACCCTTTATGACCTGGCTGACTATGCCGTGATCCAGATCAACGACACCCATCCAACTATGGTCATCCCGGAACTGATCCGCCTGCTGACTACTGAGCACGGTATGGAAATGGACGATGCCATTGAGATCGTAAGCCACTGCTGCGCATACACCAACCATACGATACTGGCAGAAGCACTGGAAAAGTGGCCGGTAGAATTCTTCAAAGAGGCAGTTCCACAGCTTCTTCCTATTATGGAAGTTTTAGATGATAAGGTACGCCGCAAATTCGATGATCCATCTGTATATATTATCGATAAAAACGACCTGGTACACATGGCCCACATTGATATCCACTATGGTTTCAGCGTAAACGGTGTTGCAGCTCTTCATACCGATATTTTAAAAGAGACAGAATTAAACAACTTCTACAAGCTTTATCCTAAGAAGTTCAATAACAAGACCAATGGTATTACCTTCCGCCGCTGGTTGCTGCACAGCAATCCGGAACTGACTGATTTCATCACCGGTTTTATTGGGGACGGATTTAAAAAAGATGCAGAAGAATTAAAGAAATTAGATACACCTGTTATCACAAAGAATTTGAAACAGCTTTACCGCCTGTTAGACATTAAGGCACAGAAAAAAGCAGAGCTGGCTAAATATCTGGAAGAGACCCAGGGCATTACTATCAACCCGGACTCCATTTTCGATATCCAGATCAAACGTCTCCATGAGTACAAGAGACAGCAGATGAACGCCCTGTATCTCATCCACAAATATTTAGAGATCAAAAAAGGCAAAAAGCCAACTACACCGATCACTGCCATCTTCGGGGCAAAGGCAGCACCTGCCTACATCATTGCCAAGGACATTATCCATATGATCCTCTGCCTGCAGCAGATCATTGACAAAGATCCTGAGGTAAAACCATACTTAAATGTAGTTATGGTAAGCAACTACAATGTCACTCTGGCAGAAAAACTGATCCCGGCCTGCGACATTTCCGAGCAGATCTCCCTTGCTTCCAAAGAAGCCAGCGGAACCGGAAACATGAAATTCATGTTAAATGGTGCCGTAACCCTTGGAACCGATGACGGTGCCAACGTAGAGATCCACGAACTGGTAGGCGATGACAATATCTACATCTTCGGTGACTCCAGCGAAACTGTCATTGAACGCTACAAAAACGCCAGCTACTGCTCCAAAGACTACTACGATGCAGACCCGGCTATCAAAGAAGCTGTTGATTTCATCATCAGCAAGAAAATGTTAGCCGTAGGCGACAAAGAAAACCTGGAACGTCTGTACAAAGAACTGTTAACCAAAGACTGGTTCATGACCTTCCCAGACTTCAAATCCTACTGCGAAGCAAAAGAAAAGGCCTTCGCCGACTACGAAGACCGCACCTTATGGGCGAGAAAAATGTTAGTCAACATCAGCCAGGCCGGATATTTCTCCTCTGACAGAACGATCGGGGAGTATGACCGGGATATATGGAAATTAAGATGATCCTGGATTTTATGATACCAGGGCCAAAGATACTATGTTCAAAAAATATTATGTTCAAAAATACTATGTTCAAAAGGTCAGAAAAACCTCCTGCAAGCAAGTTTGCAGGAGGTTTTTTAGACTTTAGCCCCGCCAAAAAACATGGGTAAATGGCTGTGATCTGGCTCATTTCATATTATTTTGCAATTCACGGATCAATTCTTCCATTACGATCGGCTTGGACATAAATCCATCCATACCACATTTCAGCGCTTTCTTTCTGTCTTCGTCAAAAGCATTGGCAGTCATTGCAAGGATCCTGATCTTTGCCAGTGCCGGATCCTCCAGTGCCCGGATCTGCTCCGTGGCCTCATATCCGTTCATTACAGGCATCTGAATATCCATAAGCACCAGATCATAAGTGCCTGGTGCTGAATTCTTCACTTTCTCCACTGCCACTGCTCCATTTTCCGCTATATCAACCAGGAATCCATATTGTTTAAGAATCTCCTCAGCAATTTCACGGTTTAACTCATTGTCTTCCACAAGCAGTATACATCTGCCTCTGAAATCGGAACCTGTTTCCGGAAGGATACAGTTCTCTGCCCCGGTCTGCTTCTGGCCGATAGCAGTCATCAGTGTCTCTCTGATATCTGACATAAACAGCGGTTTTGCACAAAATGCATTTACTCCTGCTGCTCTGGCTTCTACTTCAATATCTGACCAGTCATAAGCAGTCAGGATAATGATCGGTGTATCATCACCCATACTGCGGATCTGACGGGTGACTTCAATGCCATTCATATCCGGCAGACGCCAGTCAATGATATAAGCATGGAATGCATCCCCCAGTTCCATAGACTGCCGCGCACGAAGAACGGCCTCCTTACCGGAAAGTGTCCATTCTGAACGCATTCCAACCTTTACAAGCATCTTTGTCACACTGTCACAGGTATTAAAATCATCATCTACAACCAATGCCTTAAGGTCTTCCAGCTCTGCGATCTTCTCTATACTGCGCTGCTCTGACTGGATCCGCAATGGAAGACGGACTATAAATTCAGTTCCTTTGCCCTGCTCTGTCCAAACCTCAATGGTTCCCCCCATCATATCCACAATATTCTTGGTAATGGCCATACCAAGCCCGGTGCCCTGAGTCCTGCTGACTGTGGAAGTCCGCTCCCGTTCAAAAGGAGAAAAGATCCTCTGTATAAATTCCTGGCTCATACCGATCCCGCTATCCTTTACCCGGATCTCATACAGCCCACTGCCCTTTTTCGTCCCTGGAAACTGCTTCAGCCGGACAGAAACGGTTCCCCCTGCAGGCGTAAATTTGATCGCATTAGACAAAAGATTCAGCAGCACCTGGTTCAGTCTGGTTTTATCACAATAAACATCCTCATCTGTAACATCCATGGCATCCATATAAAGCTCCAGCTGCTTCGCATAGATATGTCCACTGATGATCGTCTTCAGATCATGGAGCATATCAGACAGACTGACCTCTGTTTCTTCCAGATGTATCTTCCCGCTCTCTATACGGCTCATATCCAGTACATCATTGATCAGTGAAAGCAGATGGTTGCTGGATGAAAGGATCTTTCCCAGATAATCCCTGACTTTTTCCTTATTATCAATGTTGCTTACAGCCAGTGTAGTAAAACCGATAACAGCATTCATTGGCGTACGGATATCATGGGACATGTTGGAAAGGAATGTACTCTTTGCCCGGTTGGCAGTTTCCGCAGCGCGGACTGCCTCATAAAGGGCCTGGTTCATTTTCTTATCAACGGTACGGTCAGACATAACCAGGATATATTTCTTTTTTCCGTTTACCTCACTGCCCATTGCAATAATATGAAACCAGCGTTGTTCCCCTGTTTTCTGGTGAACATATTCAAAATCCCATTCCTGCTGCTCATTTACCTGGATCTCTTTCAGATAATTCTTCTTTGGATCTTCACAATCTTCGGAATGCAGTTTTCCCAAGACGCTAATATCCTTTTGGATCTGTTCTACTGTAATGCCCAGCAGTTTTTCCACATTGGGACTTACATAATCTGCCTTATATGTTTTTGCATCCAGCATCAGAAAAACGTCATCTACACTCATGGACAGCTTTTGAAACAGCTCATCCCTATAGAGGATCTCAACATCCCTTCTTTTCAGGCTTATCCTGTTCTTTTGGAGGATCAGTTCAATAATAAAGACAGCAATACCGAACACTATGGTTCCTCCAAGGAGCATAGTCCGAAGCTGCAGGGAATTCATGCTGGCATTGACTATATCAGCCTGGACAAGTCCCAGAAATATCCAGTCCTGGCATTCCGAGCTTCCATAAACCAGATAGTAATTACTTCCATCCAGATTTACCAGCATCGTATCTGTACGTCTCTCTTTAAATTTCTCTGAAAGTTCAAGGATCTCCTTTTCGGAAATATTAGAATGCTCTCTTAAAACACCAAAGAAATTATACACGGTTCCCCATGCCTCAAAGGAATGATCGATGACAACACGGCCATCTGGATGAACCACATAACTCTTGGCATTTCCATTAAAAGCAGAGATATCCAATACATCTACTATATCAGCGTTTTCATATGCAATGGCAATTGCATCATATTCAAATCCCTGATAGCTTCCATGAGACTGGGGGCTGGCAAATACAAGCATCTGTGGTTTTCCGGGAACTACTGCATTTGTTATGATATCCTCCCCCTGTGCTATCTTATCTTCAAGATTTTCCTGTAATCCAAGATACCCGGTTTCGCCTGTTAACATCTTATAGTTGCCGTCAGCTGACAGAAAATAGAAATATAAAAAACCGGCCTCTTCCTGGGCTTTATCTATATAATCACGGATCTCGCTTTCATCAGAAACCTTCTTCAGATACTCCCCCCACATATGAAGATAGGTCAGATTTTTATTTGCCAGTTCATTTAACACATTATTTGACTGATGAAAAACCTCCGTCAAATGGGAAGCACTTTCCTCATAAACCGTTTTCGACACAAACTTAAAATACCGGAAAGCAGTCAAAACGATCCCAATGAAGAAAACAATAAAGACAGCTATCCTTAATCGTTTTCCCATGAAAAAGTTCTCTCTGCCTGTATTACGATTTCCAATATTCATTCTTCTCACCTCAGAGTAATGTAGTCTTCAGGCTCTGCAAGAATAACATTACCCTCCGAAATATGTCCTGTCCAGGTATCTTTCACAGAAATATCTTCACTGTCAAATACAATATTTTTACCTGCAGGATCAGCTTCCATGTGTCGCGGTATTGCCAGACAGGTTACAGTAAACCTGTCATTGTCCCCAACTGCTTTTCCATTCTTTGTAACTTTATCCAGCGTATAGCCATCGTCATTTTCCCTGACCTTCACAGAAATGCCGCTGACCACAGGCAGAGAGCCCCTGTTAAAGGGAATGAGACCTCCCTCATAGCCTTCTACAAAGTTTCTGACTGTTTCTTTCAGTTCAGACCCGCTCATTGTACATTTGTAAGCCCAAAGACCATTTGGCATGATCATTCTGCCTGCCATTTTTTCACTGTATTTTGCCTTCAGTACATTTCCTGTAAAGCTGTTTCCTGATGCGATCAGCACATCTGTGCCATAAATACCTCGCAAAGTGTTTGCCATAACAGAATACGCTTCATTCCCCCCGTTGGTATGAAAGATATTGGAATATGTTTTCTGTGGCTCCAGCACTATATTTTCAGAAATAGGGCTTTCCTCAAGAAGCTGGGTATTAAATGACTGATAAGCCTGCACTGCATTGTATTCTCCTGATATCATTTTGGAAACCACGTCCTTAGAAATGGCAAAAAAGTCATTTGACGCAATACGGATATACATATGGTTTTCTTCGATCACAGGCTTTACATCCTTCAGATATTCTGTAAGATGGATATCCACATCCTGACTGTAGCTTAATATATCCTGGCCCTCATAAACGATCTGGTTCTGAGCATCCTCTGAAAGCATTGTATTCAACACCTTCATTGCCTTCTGCCGGCGTGTTTCATCCTGTGTCAGATCACGGTTTAATGCCACCTGGAAATAGGGTGTAGTCATCAGCCACTTTTCGCCGTTCTGTTGAAAAAATGGCAGAAATGTTGTGTTGATGCCCTGATCCTGAAATATCTTTACACCGGAAGAGCTGCCAAAATACATGGCAACCTTACCGTTTTTGTACAGTTCAATCACATCATCATAATTCATATCCAGATCATCCCGGCTCAATCCTGTATCCTTTATGAATCGCTCCATACGTTCAAAAGCCTCCGGCCAGACTGTACTGTCCAGGCCTTCTCTCTTTGTATTTTCCGGATTACTGTAGATGGTACGCCATTTGCGTCCGGCTGCAGAAGAAAGCTCTGATGCAGACAGTCCCTGCAGCGTTTCCATACATGTATAATCATAATAATAGTCTGCCGCAAAACCACGGATACCTGCTTTTTTAAATTCCCTGCAAGCAGAAACAAAGCTTTCGTAATCCGTTGGCAAAGGAATATCATACTTTTCAAAAAGATCCCTGTTCACTACAAAGCCATGGGCATCTGCACACACAGGAAGCCAGTTTACGCTGCCATCCTGGTTCGTAAAACTGTTAATGTATGTATTATAGACAGCACCTGCCTCATTGGTTGTGGAAAGATCCATCAGGCTGTCTTTAAGTGGGCTTGCATCATGGAGTGAAAACCGGCAGCAGGTTATAATATCCGGCAATCCACCGTTTTCCTTCAGAAACCGGTAGAAATCCAGGTCATTATTACCTACCACAAATTCAATATTAATATCCGGAAGCTGTTTCTGGATGTATGGTGCATATTTTTCATACAGCTGCGTGGACCACAAATATACTGTGATCGTTTCTGCATCTTCTTTTTCTGCACTCTTTCTGCCACAGCCTGACAGAAGTGATATAACTGTCACCATCACAAAAAGTACAGAAAACAACCTATTCCATTTTTTCTTTTTCATTACGGATCCCCCAAAAACTATTTTCCACCAATCTGCTGATCACTTTTACCAGTAATTTTACATCAACGGGTTTTGCAATATGTTCATCCATCCCTGCTTCTTTTGCTTTCAGCCTATCCTCGGTAAAGGCATTTGCTGTCATTGCGATGATGGGGACCACCTTTGCATCTTTCCTGTCCAGAGACCGGATCATCTTTGCTGCTTCATAGCCATTCATGACCGGCATCATAATATCCATAAGAATGACATCAAATTCACCGGATCTGCTTTTTTCGAATATCTCAACTGCTTCCTGTCCATTCCATGCTTTCGTCACCTGGGCGCCCTCATTCTGGAGCAAAAATTCAGCAATTTCCATATTCAGCTCATTATCTTCTACCAGAAGGATATTCAGATCCTTTATGGATCTTTCCGATACATTCTTCTGTTCTTTATGTTTATCCGCATCCAGGTCTATTTTAAATGGGACCCGGAGCACAAAGGTCGTACCTTTGTCCCTCTCACTTTCAAAGGTGATCGTTCCACCCATTTTTTCTGCCAGGTTCTTGGTGATGGTCATCCCTAAACCTGTTCCCCCAAATTTAGAAGCTCCGCCCTTTTGCTCCCTGGCAAAAGATTCAAAAACATGCTCTTTAAATCCGCTGCTCATGCCAATACCTGTATCACGGCATGTAAATTCCAGCATTGTACTTTCTGTACTGTGTGACGGGATTTCTTTACAGCTTAGATCTATGTTTCCATAATCCTTATTGTATTTCACAGCATTACTCAGGATATTCATCAGCATGCGCTTCAGATAAAGGGAGCTTCCCAGTAATTTCCGGTGCTCGATCTCTATTGTCTGTTCAACCTTTATTCCCCTTTCATCTGCCTGTCTGCTAACCAGGTCCATCACATCATTTATTGTCTTATAAACATCAAAAGGCTTTTCTTCCAGCAAAATTTCCCCTGATTCCAGCTTGCTCATATCAAGAACTTCATTGATCAGCTCTAAAAGAATATTTGAGGCTTCACGGATCTTTTTCCTGCAATCTGCCTGTTTCTGCAGATCATTGCTGTAATGATCCCCTACATCGACCATTCCGCAGATCCCATTGATCGGTGTACGGATATCATGACTCATCCTCTGGAGAAATTCTGTCTTCGCCCGATTGGCCGCCTCTGCCTTTTTAGCTTCTTCCAGAAGTTTTCTCTGGTACTCCTGTTCTCTTTCCATTTCTATTTTAATGCTGTTTGCCCTGGATTTTTTAAGAAGCAGCCATACCATTATCACATTTTGCGGCAACGTATGAAACACAGTACGCTCCGGAATATATGCATAAATATAATAATCCCTTTGTTTCAGCATCAGTCCATAATAGAAATCGTCACCCACATTCAAATGCATTAAATGTCTGCTGTCTGCATTTTTCTTTAAAGCCTGGATCACCTCCTGTTTTTTCGCATCCTGACCAATAAGGCTGGTATCATTGGAAGCAATGACCACACCATTATCCACGATCATGATCGTTCCGTCACTAAAGGTCTGATATCCATTTAACAGGCTCTGTATGGTAAGCTTATAATTTTGCAAAAACTCAGCAGATGTATAATAATAAGTAATTACAATACCAGGTTCATCTCTCCTGGCACATGCAGCTACATCTATATGCCCTCCATCATCACAGCTGATCTGCTGGGAATATACCTTTTCCTCATGATCTGCAATATCCAGTATTGTTTCTTTATTAACATGTTCCTGTATTTTTGCAAAACGGCTTCTATCCACACTCCCGCTCTCACTATATTCACCTACAATATTTCCATTTGCATCCAGTACCATAGCACCTGTCAGCCATAATTGGTCTGTACATTCTTCTAAGAGCTGATTGTTAAATTCTTTTCCGTCCTGTGTTTTTGCATCTATGACAACACTGACCTGTCTTGCACTGTCAATCGCACGTATCAGGCATTTACATTCTGATACCTCATTATAACGTGTATACACAGAACATTGTACCTTCACATAATTTACTATATTCAAAAGCCGGGATTCCTCATAGGCTTTACTAAAATAGAAAAAATACAGAACTGTAAAACAGGTCAGACACATACCCAGGACTGCACTGACAGTCCAGAATTTCATTTTTATCCATTCCTGTTTATTCTTCTCCAATTTTATCTACCTCCAGATATTTCTCCGGATCATCAAGATACTTCCCAATGATTTTTGCAGCTGTTCCATCTTCTTTCATGTCAGCTAATGTCTGTTCTAATTTCTGGCAAATACCTCTGGTGTCATCCTTTGCAAATGCAACTCCGAGCCCCACTGTCATAAGTGGTTCATCCAGGATACGCAGTTCCATATTATAATCCTTCATATATTGGATAATGGATTCCTCATGGGCTCCCACTGCATCAACATAGCCTTTTCCTAAAAAAGTATAGATCAATTCCCTGTTTTCCAGACTGATCAGATTCCCCAGCTTAGGAATCCTTTCATCCGTCCGGCGCAGAAATATCTCTTCCGGTTTTGTTGTTGACTGGACAGCAAGTTTTTTTCCCTCCAGATCACTTAATTTATAGATATCACTGTCAGGATTGACTGCAACAACCTGCCTGCTTATCATATACGGACCTGCCCACTGATAATCATCCAGTCGTCCTTTCATGGAAAAACAGCCCATAATACAGTCTATTTCTCCATTTTCTAACATTTTCTTTTTCTGTTCCCAGCTTATGGGAATGATCTCTATCTTATATCCCATTCTTCCAAATGCTTCCGTCGCCAGATCAACATCTATTCCCGTCGGCATACCATCCTCATTTAGAAAATTATAGGGAGGATAATTATCACTTCCGATTTTTATAACAGGATTTTCCGTTGTGTCCGTTATTTTATCTGTCTTATTGCATCCTGTGAGAGCTGTCATTAATACTGTCATTAATATAAGAAATATCAATCCAACCGTAACTTTTTTCCCTTTTTTCACCTTACAAACCTCATTTCCATATCCTGTCGGTACAATTTTCCTGAAAAACAGCCTCTGTAGTAGTTGTAATAATTTCCGGTTTTCTTCTGCTGACCATTGAAGTTGTCTCAAAATTCAGAAAACTGATTTTATTATACGCCCACGCCCCTCCGTACACAAGAACAATATCTCTTCTTTACTGCTTAAAATTCTTTAAGATTGCAAAAAACTCCTGCCATTATCCAGTGGTTCAGTGCTTTTTGAGGTATAAGATCCAGAAAAGGACACTTATCTTCCAGAAATTCTGAAAATTAGTGTCCTTTCGGATTTTCTTATGTTATTGAATAAAACGTCGCCTTTTCCAGATCTGATATTGTCAATATTAGTTGACACATTTTCCTCAAGGATTTTGAACCCTATGCTGCTTCCTTCAGGGAA
>SKEE01002916.1_pt1 | contig 10896 bp, 11 predicted proteins | sample 4826661 | NCBI WGS metagenome assembly SKEE01 (sample SAMN11008817, study PRJNA524170) | human gut metagenome | biome: Human fecal sample; material: Feces; isolation source: fecal sample from pouch patient p20 | host: Homo sapiens | place: Israel: Tel-Aviv | collected 2016-11-14
GGGCTTAGGATTAAAGCTACGAACCAGTTGAACGGGGGCATACCGAATCTCAACTGGCGACAGAAGCGTATGCATGTCTTAGTCTTTAATCCTCGTACACGACAATATGAAGAGAAGTCCGCACAGAATCCGATATGGGCGGCGTATGATATTCTTCATCACTGCCGTAAGCTTAAGAACATCACGACAGGTCAGTTCGAGTATGTAGTCGACGGGTGCCCTGCCGACCGCTTCAGTAAGTATTTTGATGAGTGGCAGAAGGCGGCCGATTACGCCGACGAAATGGTCGACGACGGTAACGGCAGCACCGAACGGCGTTTTCAACTCGACGCCTTCTTCGACACGAAGCAAAAACGGTACGAAGCGGCGAACAAAGCCGCTCAGGTCGGACATGCGACTATCGTACGCCACGGCGTGAACCTCGGCATCGTCGTTGACATGCCCGGCACGATGAAGCAGATATTCGGTGAAGGTCGTACGACCGCTTCATCGGTAAGTGGTAGCTTCTCGTCTCGTGACGAACGGGCCCGCAGTGTACAGATTACGTATAACGACGAACAGCGGGACTTCAAGAACACGGAGTTCTTCGTCCGATCCGCTCGCTATGCCGAGAACAAGAACCTTCAAGATAACACGGCGAACGTCACGCTCTTCGGTGTGTCTCGCCGTTCACAAGCTCACCGTGAGGCCTTATATTACTTAGCCACGAACGAACGACAGTTGCAGACCATTCAGCTATCGGCTGATGTGAACGCCTTGGTGTGTGAGTACGGCGACATTATCGGCGTAGCGCATACCGTGCCGAGACTTGGCCTTGAGAGCGGCCGCATCGTATCGATTGACGGCAACAAGGTCAAACTCGATAAAGAAGTGACGCTGACCGCTTCGGACGTCTACAGTATCATCGTTCAGCGTTCAGCCGATGACGCTCTAGTCACCAGAGACGTGCTGCCTGTATCGACGGATACAACGACCGATACGATTACCGTATCTCAGTCATTCGGCACGGGCGATGAAGTCAGTCAGTATGACTGCTATGCTGTCGGTATCAGAGATAAAGTCGTAAAGCCGTTCCGAGTCGTGAAGCTTGAACAAGACAAAGACCTCAAGATGACGATTACGGCCACGGAGTACGACGAGAAGATATACGAACCTGACTATACTCGGTATCCGATTATTGACTACAGTAAGCAGAAGTCAGCCCTTCTCAAAGCACCGATTAACCTCAAGCTGTCCGAAGAGAATCTGAGAGTCCAAGGAAGCGGCCGTAACAGTATTATCCACTGCTCATGGCAGATGCCCGAGAACGCTCGGTTCGATACGTTCCGAGTATCGTATTCTACTGATAACTACAACTGGACAGACGCTCCGACGACGAGAGCCTTATCACTGAACCTCGAGAACATGGAGCCCGACCATACTTATTATGTGAGAGTTCGGGCTATCATGGACGGCTTCGAATCAGCATACGCTTCGGCTCATATCGGCGTATCGGGCAACATTCTACCGGCTACGCCCGCTACAGGCGTGACGGCGTACACGCGGTACCGTCAGCTAGGCGGCCAGGCGATATATGACGTCATAGTGAACTGGTTGCCGTCCTCGCTTACGGGCCGCGTTTACTACAAGACTTCGTACGCCTCGACTGAGAATGTCATCGGTACGACGCAGACGCCGTGGAGTGCATGGGTCTTTGCAGGCGAAGGGGCGGGGCAGATAGTCATTCCGCAGCTCCTACCGGGAGAGACGATCCGAGTTGCTGTCACAACGGCGAACGAGATTGGAGAGTATACCGTACCTGATGCGGTAGAGTACCTCGACGTCATCGTCGCTGAACAGACCACTAAGCCTCTCGCTCCGGAGAACCTCACTATAGAGTTCACCGACCGAGCGACGGCACGGTGGAACGCTGTCACGAACACGTCGATAGCCTATTACGAAGTACGGACCAATAACGCACCGGGAGAAGCCGCAGGGCTACTCGTTCAGACTACAGACCTTCAGGCGGTACTGCCGCTTACGGAGCGGCAGGGAACGATATTCGTGCTTGCGCGCAATACACAAGGTGCGTACAGCGCGGCGGCTCAGCTTGCATATAAGAAAGACCCGCCGAAGGCTCCGAAAGCGCCGAACGTAAAGACAGGCATCGGAACGCTTACGATTACCGCACCGTCGTTTCCTGTGGGTGTCTCTAAAATGCACGTACGAATCGTCGGGCAGCAGCACTCGACGGCCTTCGACACAACGTCGAGCGTAGTCTCGTATGCATGCGAAAGCGATATATACGACGTCAGTATCAGCTTCATCGACGTATTCGGCCCGGGCGCCGAGTCGGGGGTTACGACCGTTACGGTAACGGCAACCGTGGACCTTTCGACGCTTAATCGTGAAGCCCTGGGCCTTGACGAGATTGATAAGAATATCGCTAAGATTGAAGCCGAGGTCGGAACAGTAAAGTCCGACGTAAACGGCCTACAATCGAAGCTGACACAGACGGCCGCAGGCCTACAGCAGTCCGTGACTGACCTGAACTCGAATATTCAGACACAGCTGTCGCAGTTCAGCAATAGCATCGACCTTCGCGTCAACAGTGCTATTCAAGGGCTCGACGGAGACGGACTCATATCCCGCATTAACTTATCGACTTCAGGAGTCCGCATCGACGGTAAGCTCTTACACGTAACAGGTCAGGCCCTGTTCGATAATGACATCATTACGAATAAGATGCTTAGAGCAGGCTCGGTATCGGCTGATAAGATGCAGGTAGAGTCGCTCGATACAGTGAGTGCTCGAATTGGGACGCTCCGTACGTCAACGTCAGGGGCTCGGACAGAGATTAAGGACAATCTCATTGAAGTGTATGACGACGATAATGAACTGAGAGTGAGGATTGGGATATGGAGCTAAATACGGGAATAGAAGTCATCAACCCGTCGGGTACGACATTCCTGTCGCCTGACAGCACGATATGCCGCATCATCGATAAAGTGTTCATCGTATTCGGTCAGCAGCCGATATGTCTGAATAACAACTATGCGTTCGAGAACTATCTGGACGATGATGCGGCACTTGATAAGGCGAAACGAACGGCGATGAAGGAGTACATCGCTAAGTATCATAAGACAGGATATACAGACGCTGACTACGATAAGCTGTCCGCTTCTGAACGCTGGCAAGTCCGAGAGCTGATGAAGGAGTCGTTCTCTATGAGAACCGTCGCGTGGAACCAGAACCGTCGAGGCCAGCTCGTACTTCATAATCATATCGATGATAATGAGAGATTGTATGTGGCGACAGTCGGGCACGGACTGCGAGCCGCCGTCAGCGACACTCTGCAACTGCCCGAGGGCGGCTTCAAGCAGTACAAGGATAACTCGGTTATAAACATCTGGTTCGAAGTGCCGGGGGCAACAGGGAAGCGGTACGACACTGCATACGAGGGAGATACGCCCGAGCGGCTGAAGCAGTATATCAAGAATCCGTATTGGGGATATCTTATTATAGGAGCGATGTGATGGAGCTGATACGAGTACAGAACAAAAAGAAAAAAACGGTCATTAACAGCACTTATGAGAATTTCGTGTGTAAGTCAAGAAAGGCCGTTCAGATTAAGCGGCTAAAGAACATATCGATTGAGTCGACGCCTGCCTTCGGTCCTGACGGATCGGGGCAGGTCGGCTATGTGAGCACAACCCCGTGGCCTGATAACAAAAAAGTAGCACTCATGACGACAGTGCTTAGTCCTGATGTCTTTCCGACGCCGCCGCTTATAGCCGTAACCGCCCCAAAGGACTATAACTTCACGGCTTATTGGCGAACACAGAATGATAATGGGATCATAAGATTCGTTCATTATGTTCAGATCCGTCGGAACGACGACAAGAATATCACCGTCGAGGAGATATGGAATAAGGTCGATTTATACGTCTATGACTTTCTAGCTCCTCAAGGCCAGAAGAACGGATACGGAAGAACACAGGAAGGGGTTGTGGGCGTTCACGATGGAGCCTGGAAGCTCTGGTATAAGGTCTTTGTGAATGAAGGGATGTACCGAGGAGACCTGAATAATCATGTGGAACTTGACTGGCAAGTGCTCCGTAAGCCCCGGCCGAATCTGAGTGCCCTGAAAGATTACCCTGATATCGACAAGTGCAAATGTGGTGTACAGGTCTACGGTTACCACCGCTTCTGGAACGAACGCTTCCATTCGCCGAAGGCCGATAAGAGAAATGCGGAGACTAAGAAGAAGAAAGGAAAGCTTGAGCGATACTCCGCAGACCTTCTCTATGATTCGCGACTACCTTGGCTTGTGGTCCTCGGCCAAGTGCAAGAACACCTCAAATATTCAACGGACGGAGGTTACCTTGAAGGAGATATACGCCGCTCACACGTCGATTCAGTAGCGTATCCCTCGAAGATTGGTGTCATCGTAAGCTCTGTAATTGAAGGGACTGCCATGTCGAAGGAAGTCGCACACACGGGGCTTGTACAATACTCTGTTCGACAGGGGCTCACGTTCACATCTGAGAACGCCGTCGGTACGGTCGAAGCAGATGAGCGGCTGCCGACGGTAGCGAATTATCCGATTGTGTTCAACGGCTCTCCGTCTCTCGACTATCTTGTTGTGAACATCGACGGGGTGCAGCCGAATACCGTTAATGAATTTGTGTAGAGAGGGGCGATAAAATTGAAAGTATTCAACGATGAATTGCACTGCGGATCTGATTTTATTCGGCGATACGTTGCCGATGGCCACGACTTCACGGGAGCGACGGCTGTAATGAAGGTCCGCACAGAGAATGACATCGAGCTTGTATCAGCCGACTGTGCGGTCGACGGCGATTCCGTCACGGTGAAGATACCGGGCGAGCGAAGTCGAGAGATACCGAGACGGTACAGAATGGCCAAGTACGACGTATTCGTAACGAAAGACGGCGAGTACAGCTATAAGCTCGTCATGGGCGATATGAGGATTATTCAAGATGAATCAATGCATTAGAGGGGGAAAACAAAAATGGAAGAAAAACAAAAAGTAGAATTGACGTTACCGAATCCGCTTAACATTGCCGTGCAGGTCCCTGGATTACCGGGCAAAGACGGCAAGAGTGCTTACGAAGTGGCCGTCGAACATGGCTTTGTCGGCACGGTTGACGAATGGCTCGAAAGCCTTCACGGACAGAATGGCAGCAGCTCCGAGCCGGTCAGTATGAACTTCCCGACTGTATACAGAATGATGAAGGACCGTGCGATGAAGGTCGACAGCGACAGCCTTGAGGACCTTCTCAAAGCCTTGTTACGGGAGGTCATTCCCGACGGTCGCTATACGTCGTATCTCGCCGAATTTAAACTCGTTGACGGCACGTCGGTTGCAGTTGGTGATACGGTCGTACATGTGGAAGGTCAGCCCGGTTTTTACGTGGTCGACACGAACGGCAATCGTCAGATGATACCCGACAGCGGACGGCTCGACTTTGCGTTAATGCAGCCGTTTGACGGTAACGAAAAGATTCTCACCATGGAGTATCCTAACAGCAATGAAGGTACAGCCGCTTCGCTTACAATCCCCGCAGTACATACGGGGGGAAGCAATGAAGAGTTATTCAATGAGAACGACGTGAAGATTTATCGACGTTCCGACGGGCAAGCGGTTATTGAATTTCCGGCATACGCCATGTTCGACACGATATATAGCAATCCGAATCTTGACTCGCTTCACTTCGACAGCCTTGAACTTAACGAACTTTCGAGCGGTGATGACATTACAATTACAGGCATGATGCTACTTGCGAAGCTGACGAGCAAAGCGTATTTCCCGAGAGATAAGGAAATGCCTAGCCACGTTACGCTGCCTAGTCAATCCGAGCGGCTTAACCTCGAATTCAGACGAAAGGGCCGAGCAGAAGGGTATGCCGATGAGGTGTTCAGCTGGGCGGGTGTTGACTGCGACGGCTCGACGTGGGATAGCGGCGTAGGGGTCAGCTATGTTAAGCAGGACAGACTGTAAGGAGGAGTGCCGATGTGGACATGGAGTTTTACGATTGAGAGCGTTGCCGCTGTTGTCGTAATCATCAGTACTATCGTCGGAGTAATCTATTGTTATGGTATCTCGCCGATGCTGGAGAACATCAAAAAAGACCGTGAGAACGATATAAAATTCATCACGACTAAGTACGATACGCTGATTGAGACACTTAAGGAACTGAAAGAGGAAATCCGATTATCTCGGCAAGACCGCATACAGCAAGCACAGCGACACTTACAGTTGGTCGGACGGGTTGAAGTCCTGGAGTCACGGGTCGATGACTTGCGGAACGAATTGCACGGAGAAAAGCGATGAAAGAGAAAGTTATTCAATCACTCAAGCGAGCGTTCCGGTCGGCGAGAGTAGGCGGGATTCATCCGACGGGGATTATTGCAACACGGGGACTAGTGTTAATCATGCTAGTCCCTATTTTATTGGTTGTCATTACGTATATTCTGACTTTCGTCAGCGGCTATGTTGATGACGACAGAGGGAAGATAATTAGCGTCGGTATTAATATAATCGACCATATCTTCATCCCGTCCGTGTTGACCGCCCTAGTCGGATTTCTTGCCCTTTGGGTTGACAAGGACGGCAACGGAATACCGGACAGACTGGAAGAGCCACAGCGGCCGCAAGTGCCGCCGAATAACGAAAGAGGTGAAGGAAAACGATGAAATACGGAATAGATGTTTCGACTTGGCAAGAGGGCCTAGACTTTGAGCGAGCGAGAATACTCGGCTATGACTTCTGTATCTGCCGTATCGGATATTCAGGAAGCGGGTATAATCTCGATGACCTATTCGTGCATAATATTAACGAAGCCAAAGCCAACGGAATGGAACTCGGTGTATATTATTATTCCACGGCAACGACTACCGAAGAAGCCGAAGCGGAAGCGGAATGGCTGTTATCGACTATGAACACGTATCTCGATGGAGTCGACTTATCGGCGGGCATTTGGCTCGACGTCGAAACGGAAGCACAGCGAAACCTTGGTGCTGACGAACTGACAGCCGTCGTTATGGCTTGGGTTAACCGCATGAACGCCGCAGGCAAGTACGTCGGACTGTACGGAAGCTATGACATGTTCATGAATGGTATGAATATCGACAGCCTTCCGAATTATGTTCCGCTTTGGGTTGCACAATATTCTAGCCGAAATGACTTACAACTTGATAAGCCGAATGCAAACATAAAGATATGGCAATATTCAGAATCCGGCAACGTCGACGGCGTAAATGTCGACGAAAATGTCATGTACGAGTGATAAAAGGCGGTGAATTGATGAATTTTCTACCTTTTGACAACGAAAAAACGGGGAAATGGCTGAAACTTGCCCTGTTTTGCGTTCTGACGCTGTTTTGCTTACTCGGCATATACTTTGCTGTAAACCACGTGAAACAGCCGTCAGAATCGACTACACGAATGCAATTTTCGGACACGGAAGATAAAAATTCGGTAAAGCGTCAATTACGAACTTCTGACAGAGAAGCGGCACAAATCGTAACGAAAATCGAACGCATTCACGACGGAACGACGAAACCGAATGTATCGTATTACGTAACCGCTCCGAATCTGAACGCTGCCGCCGATAAGACGGAACAGGCTATCAGGAAGAACGATAGTCAGATCCCGTCAGCGGCCAGAGCAAAATCGGATAGGACTATCGTCACCGTTGACGGGGGAAAACAGAAAGTAGACGTGTACAAAATCAACTTGCGTAACAACCACAAAATCAAAGCCGGGGGAACGTACATTGACGGCAAGCCGTACTTGTCAATCGGCTATCAGGCGGGGCGGATTGAAGGAATTGTACACGCCGACGGCACTGGCGTTCGTGGCGGGACACTGACGTACACAATCAAAGAATGGTGATTTGAGGGGACTCCTGCGGGAGTCCTCTTTTTTATTGTCCTAATGTAATCGTTAAACGTATTCTATGATATTCGGATATAGGATAATTTTATATTTTCTCTTGTAAATACACGCAATGCGTGCTATACTTTAATCAAGATAAAGATATGAATTGCCTACAGGCGAAAGGAGAATACAAATGAACGAATTTAAAAGCAGAAGAGAAGCATTAGGAATGACACAGAAGGAAATCGCTGAAAAACTGAACATTCCCAAAAGAACTTGGCAAGACTGGGAACTGGAACAAAGAATGCCGAGTGACTGGGTTTCAGCTCTTGTCTTCAAGGCTATGGACGAAATGAAAGAAAAACAGAATGATAAAGTTCAAAGCCTTGGTGGACTCGAAGCCTACACGGAAGCGGCTGTAAAATTCGCCGAAGATTCTAAAGAATGGCCGGCCGACGTGGTCAACTCTCTAGAGTTTGTGACACACCGTTCCGACGGCACGTATGAAGAAACGTGCGACAATGGCGGCGAAGGCGGCCTTGATGTAAGCTGGGCGTTTAAATTGAGCGAAGAACAGGTAAGAGAAAAAGCCTTACAGAATTTCACCGATGAAATCGCGGCAATTTTCCAAAACGTCATCGAAGAAGCGGCCGCGGATGACTGCGACCAAGACGAAGTCGCTGAACGGATCGCCTTCATAAAAAGATACTTCTAAACGGCAAAGGCCCCTCGTTGTGAGGGGTCTATTTTTATTGAAGTAAAATAAGTAACCTGACGGCTAATTCGATTACTATGAATTAGGAAAGGAAGGTGATTCTCGGCGTATCATCTTCATCAAGGTCGATTCTGTCTATCGTCTGTTGCCAGAACTGCCGCCGCTGTTCTCTTGTCATTTTCTCGTAGTACGGACGGATACCGCCGGGCAAATAATAATTAAGCGGAGTAGAAGTAGGTATCTTCGGAGCTTCTACTTCGGCAATGGCAGCCGTCAGTTCGGCGTGTGTCTTTTTATACTCATCAAGGTCGATGAGTTCATTCAAGAACAGTTCTTTCAGGCGTTCTAGCTTTCGCTTTAGCTTCTCAACATCGGTCGTAACAGGCTGCGGCTTTTGCTTTTTCTTAACTGAATACTGGAAGTCTTTATACGCTTCATCGAATGAGTCAAGAAGGGCTTCTTCTATCTTCTTTTCGGTGACTCGGCGGCGGTGAGTACAGGGCTTGAAGGGTGAAACACTCTGTGGGCACTGATAATAATAGTAGGTCTTGCCGTTGTTCTTGCCGACGCAACCGATTCCAGTATACGGATGGCCGCACATCGGACAACGAATAAGACCTGTGAACAGGAATATCCTCCCGGTCGGCGTTCGCTTAATCAGCTTCTTAGATTTTATTATTTTCTGTGCCTTATAAAAAACATCTTCTGTAACAAGCGGCTGACAGAAGTTGTCATCGCCGTGCGATCGCCCTATGTATCTTTCGTTCTTCAGCACGTGGCTGATACTTGCGTAAGTATAATAAAAGCCATGACCACACATCCAACGAGCAGCCTCGGTGAGGTTTTGGGTTTTTACGAAATGTTCAAAAAGTGGCTGCACGTATTTCGCATTTTCATTCGGTATGAGCTTCTTGTCTTGCACACTGTAGCCAAACGGTATCTTGCCGCTGCATATTTCGTGCCTTGCCCGTTTTTGGGCAAAGACGAAATGAATGCGGTCACTCGTCATATCTGATTCGTTCTGTGCGATTGAGAGCTTGATATTCAGCATAAGCCGACCGTTCGTTGTGGTCGTGTTGTAGTCCTCTTGCGTCGTTTCCCAATCGACTTTATGCGTATCCAGAATCTCTTGAGCCTTGTAATAATCTTTTACTGACCTGAACCAGCGGTCGAGCTTAATGAAGAGAACACGGTCAATTTTATTCTGTTTAATATCTTCTATTAAGGCTTTAAAAGCACGACGGGAAAACGGCTTCTTCCGTGCTGACGCACCGTCGTCCGTGTACACGCCGACGATATCGTATTTATGCTTATCAGCGTAGCTTCTGAGGTCGGTAAGTTGAGCGTCTAGGGATAAGCCCTGACGAGCCTGCTCCTCGGTGCTTACGCGAATATATAGGGCTACTCGTTTATTCTTCATTGCGTTCTCCGTGTATAAGTAAACCCCGCACAGGCGGGGTCTTTTTTAATGTATAAGATTGTTGCACCGAGGGCAGCTGTCTGCGTCCTTCGGGGCTCTATAGTGACACGTCGGGCATTCGACTGTTTCGGCTTCAGCTTTGGCGATTTCTTCGGCAGTCGGCTGAGGAATGTCCCGCTGACAATGAGGGCAGACCACGGCACCCGGCTTTACATATTCCTTACAGAAAGGACACTCCGTGTATCCTTGAGCCTTCTTTTCTTGTGCAATCGCTTTCATGTCTTTCGATATTACGAGGGAATGAATAAGGGCCACAATGAAGAGGCAGGCCCCATACAGCCACCATAAGAAAAAGTTTCGGCCCTTTGAACTGGCGATAAAGGCAGGGATTACGCCGATAACGCAGGCAATAATTAAGTACTCCATGTGATCACATTCCTTTCTTATATTATTTCACTTTGTTTTATGACCGCTAATCCGAGAATTTTAAAATCGGAACAATTCGACTCGCTGAACTGAAGCGGTGCGTACTTTGGGTTTTCTGAGACTAGCATAACCCCTGTATCTGTCTTATAGAACCGCTTAATACATACCCGTTCGTTATCGATTTCGACGCAAGCTATTTTGCCATTCGGGACTTCAGGCTGAGCTTTAACAAAGACGATGTCGCCGTCATTAATGCCCGCATTTATCATAGAGTCACCGCGAACGGTAATGCAGAAGTCAACCGCATATCGTGAATCGGTTTCCACATAATAAGTATCTTGCCCGTCTAAGTTTTCAAGCGGCTGCCCTGCCGCCGCGTAACCTAACATGGGTACTCGCTTGAGATTTGGCTTGAACGCTTCTTCGGGCAGCTCCGAGCCATTTCGCGCC
>SKEE01002245.1_pt1 | contig 10820 bp, 8 predicted proteins | sample 4826661 | NCBI WGS metagenome assembly SKEE01 (sample SAMN11008817, study PRJNA524170) | human gut metagenome | biome: Human fecal sample; material: Feces; isolation source: fecal sample from pouch patient p20 | host: Homo sapiens | place: Israel: Tel-Aviv | collected 2016-11-14
CGGTGTTCCCGTCACTGGTCAGTGAGTTCTTCGGCCTCAATAACCTGGCGAAAAACTACGGCGTCATTTACCTCGGTTTCGGTATCGGCAGCATTTGTGGTTCGATTATCGCTTCACTGTTTGGCGGATTCTATGTGACTTTCTACGTGATTTTCGCCCTGCTGATTCTGTCACTGGCGCTTTCTACGACCATTCGCCAGCCAGAGCAGAAAATGTTGCGTGAAGCACATATTTAGAAATATGTTGCTGCTGAAATAAATACGATGAGGGAGACTTCGAAGTCTCCCTTTTTTTATGGTTGCATGTTAAAAGAACAATGGCATCCAAAAAATGAATATTTTTCGTTTATACATTCTTTATGTAAATATAAATATTTTCTTAAAAAAACGGTAATTAAATTGCGTTTTATGTGTAATTGATTGAAGTTGAAGCATATTTCAACTTATTGCAAAAATTAATATTCAGTAAAAATAATTTTATTTTTTAGTGCCATTTGTATAATCTGCGCCCCGTTGTATGAACAACATCAAGCATATTTATCTATATAAATGGAGTTATAAATGAAAAAGGTTCTGTTTGCCTTATCTGCGCTTGCGCTGACCTCTACTTCCGTATTCGCAGCTGATGCGGGCGACGGTACTGTTAAATTCACCGGTGAGATTGTTGACGCCGCTTGTGTTGTGTCTCCAGACACTCAAAAACAAGAAGTTGTTCTGGGTCAGGTGAACAAGTCTGTATTTACTGCTATGGGTGATAAATCCACAGCAACGCCGTTCAAAATCAAACTGGAAAACTGCGATATCTCCACTTTCAAAAATGTGGAAATCAGCTTTAACGGCGTTGGCGATGCAGACAACAGCAAACTGGTTTCTGTAAGCACTGAACCAGGTGCCGCAACTGGCGTAGGTATCGGTATTTATGATAACACCAATACCCTGGTTGACCTGAATACTGGTAAATCTGCTACTGTCCTGAAAGAAGGTCAGACCGTTCTGTATTTCACCGCTAACTATGTCTCTACCAAAGATGCAGTAACCACGGGTTACGGTAACGCTGAAGTCGACTTCAACCTGACTTACAACTAATCGATCCTGACGGAACGATCATCTCTCAATGGCAACAGAGACTGTGTTGCCATTATTCACACCAATGACTCAGGGACCGAATCATGAAACGTATTAGCTTTGCTGTGCTGGCACTTTTAATGACCGCACAACAGTGTTTTGCTGGTGGCGTAGCCTTAAGCACGACGCGTGTTATTTATGATGGCGGCAAGAAAGAAGCGTCGCTGACCGTTGAAAACCATAATAAAAATGAAGAGTTTTTGATCCAGTCATGGATTGATGATGTGAATGGCAATAAAAAAACACCGTTTATTATTACACCGCCATTATTCAAACTTGATCCTGATAAAAATAACGTCTTACGTATCGTCAATATTGAAGATACCTTACCTAAAGATCGTGAATCCGTTTACTGGATTAATGTAAAGGCCATTCCTGCGAAAAGTGCTGAAAATGAAAATAAAAACGTCTTACAGATAGCCGTTCGCACCCGTTTGAAGTTGTTCTATCGTCCAAAAGGTTTGCCGGGAAGCAACCTCGAGGCCATGAAACAGTTACGTTTCCAGCGTCAAAATAACCAAATTGTGGTTAATAACGACTCCGCTTATAACCTGACCTTTAATCAGTTTTCCATTAATGGACAAAAGATTGAACGGGCGGGAATGGTTCTCGCGAAAGGAAAGTTAAACATTAACCTTCCAGCCGGTACAGGCAACGCGCACGAAGTGAAATACAGCATTATTAATGATTTCGGTGTTGCTGGCGAAATGCTGACGAAGCCGATTAACTGATCCTTTTACAAGGCGCTTTTACTATGCATTGGATGCATTTACCTCTCTATCACTACAGAGCGCATTTTTCCTTCTCTCTGCTGGCATTAACGATTGCCAGCTCGTTACCTGCGTATGGCGGAAAATTTAACCCTAAATTTCTCGAAAACGTTCAGGGTATCGATCAACACATCGACTTGTCGGTATACGACTCACCTGTCGGCCAGCAAATCCCCGGTAAATACCGGGTTTCGGTGTTTGTAAACGAAGAAAAAATGGCTTCCCGGACGCTGGATTTTAGTACCGCCAGCGAAGCGAAACGCAAAGCCAGCGGTGAGTCGCTTATGCCTTGCCTTAGCCGGGTGCAACTGGAAGAAATGGGCGTGCGCGTTGACAGCTTTCCGGCGCTGAAGATGTCACCACCAGAAGCCTGCGTAGCGTTTGATGAAATCATTCCCCAGGCCACCAGCCGCTTTGATTTTAATACTCAGACGCTGCATCTTTCCTTTCCACAGGCGGCAATGATGATGACCGCTCGCGGCACGGTTGATCCTTCTCGCTGGGACGAAGGAATACCTGCGCTGTTGCTGGATTACAGCTTTAGTGGCAGCAATGGACGCAATGAAGGTACAGGTTCATCTTCAGATTCGACCAGTGACAGTTATTACCTGAACCTGCGCAGCGGTTTGAACGTTGGTCCGTGGCGTTTACGTAATAACAGTATCTGGAACCGTACCGATGGCAAAAACCAATGGGATAACGTTGGTACATCGTTAAACCGGGCAATTATTCCACTTAAATCACAGATAACTCTGGGTGATACCGCCACGCCTGGCGAGATTTTTGATAGCGTACAAATGCGTGGGGCGTTACTGGCATCCGACGATGAAATGTTGCCGGACAGCCAGCGTGGCTTTGCTCCGGTAGTGCGCGGCATCGCCAAAAGCAACGCTGAAGTGAGTATCGAACAGAACGGCTATGTCATTTATCGCACTTTTGTTCAGCCGGGTGCATTTGAGATTAACGATCTCTACGCAACCTCCGGCAGCGGCGACCTGACGGTGATCATTAAAGAAGCCGACGGAAGTGAACAACGTTTTATCCAGCCGTTTTCGGCGGTGGCGATTTTCCAGCGTGAAGGGTATCTGAAATACAGTCTGGCTGCCGGTGAATATCGTGCTGGTAATTACGACAGCGATAAACCACATTTCGGGCAGTTTACCGCCATGTACGGCTTGCCGTGGGGTATGACCGCCTACGGTGGTGCATTGTTGTCGGCAGATTACAGCGCTTTAGCTCTGGGCCTGGGGAAAAACTTCGGTACCATTGGCGCAGTATCGGTGGATGTCACTCAGGCGAAAAGTCAGTTACGCAACAATGAAAAAGAGGAAGGCCAGTCTTATCGCTTCCTCTATTCGAAAAGTTTTGAGGGTGGCACTGACCTGCGTCTGTTGGGCTACAAATACTCAACCAGCGGCTACTACACCTTCCAGGAAGCAACTGATGTTCGCAGTGACGCCGACAGTGATTACCGCCGTTATCACAAGCGCAGCCAGATACAGGGCAATATTACCCAGCAACTGGGAGACTACGGCTCGGTTTATTTCAATATGACGCAGCAGGATTACTGGAACGTTGACGGTAAGGAAAACTCCTTAAGCGCCGGTTATCACGGTCACATTGGTCGGGTGAATTACAGCGTGGCCTATACCTGGACGAGAAGTCCGGAATGGGAAGAAGACGATCGCTTGTGGTCATTCAGTGTTTCCATCCCTCTGGGGGGCGCGTGGAGCAGTTATCGCATGACTACCGACCAGAATGGCAAGACGTCGCAACAGGCCTCTGTTAGCGGCACGTTACTGGAAGATCGTAACCTGAGCTATAACGTTCAGCAGGGTTACACCAGTAATGGCGTAGGCTACAGTGGCAGCGTCAACATGGGGTATATGGGTGGCTCTGGTAACATTGACGTAGGCTATAACTATTCTAAAGATAACCAACAGGTTAACTATGGCGTGCGCGGCGGTGTCATCGTTCACAGTGAAGGTATAACGCTTTCGCAGCCTTTAGGCGAAAGTCTGGCGATTGTTTCTGCACCGGGCGCGCGTGGTGGACATGTGGTTAACAGCAGCGGCGTAGAAGTTGACTGGATGGGCAACGCCGTGGTGCCTTATCTCACACCATATCGTGAAACCATTGTGGAATTGCGTAGCGACACGTTGGGGCAAAACGTTGAACTACAGGAAGCGTTCCAGAAAGTCGTGCCTACTCGTGGTGCAGTTGTGCGTTCCCGCTTTGATACCCGCGTCGGTTACCGTGTGCTGATGAGCTTAAAACAGGCGAATGGCAACGCAGTACCGTTTGGTGCAACCGCAGCGTTAATTGATGAGAGCAAACCTGCCAGCAGCATTGTGGGTGAAGAAGGACAGCTTTATATCAGCGGGATGCCAGAAGAGGGCGAATTGCAGGTGAGCTGGGGGAACGAGCAGGCGCAACGTTGCCGTGTGCCATTCCGCTTGCCAGAGAACAAGGACAATGCGGCTATCGTGATGGTTAATGCGGTATGCGAGAAATAAGGATATTTAGATGAAAATTAAAAATTTGTTGGCAGGTATGGTGCTGTTAGGGACGAGCACTTTTGCTGGAAATATATGGGCTGCGGATTGGGGACCATGTCAGACATCAAATGGGGTGGCCCATGAGTATAGTTTTGATTTCGTACAGACTATCCAGGTACCTTCAGAAAATAAGGCTGGGAAAATATTAACTCAGCCCTTTGCTTTAGGTACAAAATATTCCGCTTATTGTGAATGCCCGGATCCCATTCCAGATAATGGAGTTGTGACTTATTTTAAAGGTGTAACGCTTCTGCCTGAGCCTGGAACTGTAGATGGGTACTATAAATTCAATAATTACATTGATATTCTCACCAAAATATATGTCTACACACAATTAGATATCCCGGTGCCTTTTACCGATCGAAGCAATGGCACGGCACAGAAAGAATGTACGCCCTATACTGCTAACAATTGGGGGACAGGTGGTAAAGGAAGTATCAGTATTTATATTTCACATCCTTTTGTTGGGCAAATGATTATTCCTAAAACACGAGTTGCGTCCCTCTTTGGGACAAAAAAGAAAGGTGTTTACAATGATAGTCAGCCCATGGCCAATGTCAGTATTTCCGGGAGTATTACAGTTACTCAAGGCTGTGAACTTGCCGCTGGCACCGTACTGGATATTCCATTCGGAGAATATCAGGCCCATGATTTTAAAGGGCGTGCCGGACAACCACCACAAAATGTTCAGAAGGTACAAAAAGAATTAAGCTTTGACTGCAATAATATTTCAGATGGCGTCAAAATTTATCTCAGTATTGATGCAACACCAAATACTGCCTATCCCAGCGCAATTGATTTAGGCAACGCCGATGTTGGTGCAGTCATTGAGGACGGTAAAGGTAATATTCTTAAGCCGAATGACAGTAATAGCTTATTAGAAATGAACCCAGGCTCGCTGTATGAAGATGTCAAACGCAAAGCGACAACCACAATTACCGCTTATCCCGTTAGCACTACCGGAAAATTACCCGCTGCCGGGGATTATAGCGGTATTGCTACCATACATGTCGAACTGGAGTAACAGTCATGAAGCGAACAATACTTGCGTTATGCCTGCTGCCTCTTTCCTTTTCGTCATTCGCGGCAACCACGGATTTAGGGCCGAAAGGAACATTGAAATTCACCCTTAAAATCAGCCAGGGTGCTTGCGAACTGGTGAAAGACAGCGTTGAGGTTGACATGGGCACCGCGGTTCTCAAAAAGCCGGTAAGAATCGGAACGGAAATTAATCCCACTCCTTTTTCCATCGGCCTGAAAAACTGTAGCGAAGTGGTCAGAGCCTACGTGACTATGGACGGTACACCCAATGCAGACGACTCAAATCTTTTTGCGCTGGATGCGGGTGGCGCTACAGGCGTTGGGCTGAAAATCAAAACCGCTGCTGGAGTACAACAGTTCCCGGAAAATACAACGCCGACACCGGTTGAGTTTGCAATTAACGGTGATGGCGCACATCAACTGAACTATATCGCCAGCTACGTGCCTATTCGCGCCGATGCAACTATTGGTCGCGCAGATGCAACGGTCGACTTTACTGTACAGTACGAATAATTTCACATCTTAAGGGCCAATTAACTGGCCCTTTTTACTGCTTTTTGTAACGCTAAAGTCTCTTTTCAAACTTGCATTTTTGTAAATTTGTGCTTCATGCACACTCTTTCCCCACACTTTTTCGCTTTGCTGTGGTCTACTTATTCGCGCGTGTAGATTTTACTTATCTGACTACCTCCGCACTTTTCCCCTGCCGGGCCTGAAAAGCCGTTAAGCAGGGTGTTATCACCTGTTTGTCCAGGGTTTGTTTGCATGAGATACATCAAATCGATTACACAGCAGAAGCTGAGCTTTTTGCTTGCAATCTATATTGGCCTTTTTATGAATGGCGCGGTTTTTTATCGCCGCTTCGGCAGCTATGCGCACGATTTTACCGTCTGGAAAGGCGTTTCTGCTGTTGTTGAACTGGCTGCCACCGTACTGGTAACCTTCTTTTTACTGCGTCTTCTATCGCTGTTTGGCCGCCGTAGCTGGCGTATTCTGGCGTCGCTGGTGGTGCTCTTTTCCGCAGGTGCCAGCTATTACATGACCTTCCTTAATGTGGTCATTGGTTATGGCATCATCGCTTCCGTCATGACCACCGATATCGACCTGTCAAAAGAAGTTGTTGGTCTGAACTTTATTCTCTGGTTAATCGCCGTTAGCGCATTGCCTCTTATCCTTATCTGGAATAACCGCTGTCGCTACTCCTTGCTCCGACAACTGCGAACCCCAGGGCAGCGTATTCGCAGCCTGGCGGTCGTCGTACTGGCGGGTATTATGGTTTGGGCACCGATTCGTTTGCTGGATATCCAGCAGAAGAAAGTGGAGAGGGCGACCGGCGTTGATTTGCCGAGTTATGGCGGCGTCGTAGCGAACTCTTATCTGCCATCAAACTGGCTTTCGGCATTGGGGCTGTATGCCTGGGCGCGGGTCGATGAATCTTCCGATAATAATTCATTGCTTAATCCGGCGAAGAAATTCACTTATCAGGCACCGCAAAACGTTGATGACACTTATGTCGTGTTTATCATCGGTGAAACCACGCGTTGGGACCATATGGGCATTTTCGGCTATGAGCGTAATACCACGCCGAAGCTGGCCCAGGAGAAAAATCTGGCGGCGTTCCGTGGTTACTCCTGTGATACCGCAACTAAACTCTCACTGCGTTGCATGTTTGTACGTCAGGGGGGCGCGGAAGATAATCCGCAGCGCACATTAAAAGAACAGAACATTTTCGCGGTGCTGAAGCAGTTAGGATTCAGTTCTGATCTCTACGCTATGCAAAGCGAAATGTGGTTCTACAGCAACACGATGGCAGACAACATTGCTTATCGTGAGCAGATTGGTGCGGAGCCACGTAACCGTGGCAAGCCGGTAGATGATATGTTGCTGGTAGACGAAATGCAGCAATCGCTGGGGCGCAACCCGGATGGCAAGCATCTGATCATTTTGCATACCAAAGGTTCGCACTTTAACTACACCCAGCGTTACCCGCGCAGCTTTGCGCAGTGGAAGCCGGAATGTATTGGTGTTGATAGCGGCTGTACCAAAGCGCAGATGATCAACTCCTATGACAACTCGGTGACCTATGTGGATCACTTTATCTCCAGCGTAATTGATCAGGTTCGCGATAAGAAAGCGATTGTGTTCTACGCAGCTGACCACGGTGAGTCAATTAATGAACGCGAGCACCTGCACGGCACGCCGCGTGAACTGGCACCGCCGGAGCAGTTCCGCGTGCCGATGATGGTCTGGATGTCAGATAAATATCTGGAAAATCCGGTCAATGCGCAGGCATTTGCGCAGCTGAAAAAAGAAGCCGACATGAAAGTGCCACGCCGTCATGTAGAGCTGTACGACACCATCATGGGGTGTCTTGGCTATACTTCACCTGATGGTGGAATTAACGAAAACAACAACTGGTGCCACATCCCGCAGGCAAGAGAGGCGGCGGCTAACTAAGAGGCCTGCTGACTTTCTCGCCGATCAAAAGGCATTTTGCTATTAAGGGATTGACGAGGGCGTATCTGCGCAGTAAGATGCGCCCCGCATTCGGTGATTGGCGCAGCCTGGTAGCGCACTTCGTTCGGGACGAAGGGGTCGGAGGTTCGAATCCTCTATCACCGACCAAATTCGAAATGCCTGCTCAGCGAGCAGGCTTTTTTGCATTTGTAGCTCATGAGGATGAGAACCTCCGGGGGCAGGGAGGTTCGACTCGACGTAGGCCTGATAAGACGCGTCAGCGTCGCATCAGGCAAATGTGCCGGCCATTGTCGGATGCGGCGCGACCGCCTTATTCGACCTACACGACACACATTTCCCTGCCAAATTTGCGCCCCATATCTCACTATCCATTAACGGATTTGTGACAGAAACCATTGTCTTTTTTATATTTGCTTAAATCTTTTTTTGCGTTACTTATGGCTGGCCCTGGCATTTTCCGCTGTGCGTTTTAGCGTTCATGGTATTAATCGCTCAGATATCCACCTTTTCCTCAGATTTTTTTCATTAAATGCATAAAACTTAATCACCAAATGTTGCTAAATATTAAGCTGATTGTTCTGGTCATGTTGGAGTAGCACAAATTTCTCTGCTGCAAATAGCTGTTTGAAGTTTTTTTAATCTTTGTTTGTGGATTCTCACCGTTGGTGTAAATCCCGGTTGGCTGTATTGACGTTTTCACATTCTGTTGACAGATTGTAGGTCACGAGGGGCATTTTATGGAGGATCCGCACTGTTACACTGATGTTAATTAGTACGGCATCCCCACCTCATAACGTTGACCCGACCGGGCAAAAAACAAAAAAGGTCAGGCAGCGACAACCCACTGCAAAGGGTTAAAACAACAAACATCACAATTGGAGCAGAATAATGCGTATTTCCTTGAAAAAGTCAGGGATGCTGAAGCTTGGTCTCAGCCTGGTGGCTATGACCGTCGCAGCAAGTGTTCAGGCTAAAACTCTGGTTTATTGCTCAGAAGGATCTCCGGAAGGGTTTAACCCGCAGCTGTTTACCTCCGGTACCACCTATGACGCCTCTTCCGTGCCGCTTTATAACCGCCTGGTTGAATTTAAAATCGGCACCACCGAAGTAATCCCGGGCCTCGCTGAAAAGTGGGAAGTCAGCGAAGACGGTAAAACCTATACCTTCCATCTGCGTAAAGGTGTGAAGTGGCACGACAACAAAGAATTCAAACCGACGCGCGAACTGAACGCCGATGACGTGGTGTTCTCGTTCGATCGTCAGAAAAACGCGCAAAACCCGTACCATAAAGTTTCTGGCGGCAGCTACGAATACTTTGAAGGCATGGGCTTGCCGGAGCTGATCAGCGAAGTGAAAAAGGTGGACGACAACACCGTTCAGTTTGTGCTGACTCGCCCGGAAGCGCCGTTCCTCGCTGACCTGGCAATGGACTTCGCCTCTATTCTGTCAAAAGAATATGCTGACGCGATGATGAAAGCCGGTACACCGGAAAAACTGGACCTCAACCCAATCGGCACCGGTCCGTTCCAGTTACAGCAGTACCAAAAAGATTCCCGTATCCGCTACAAAGCGTTTGATGGCTACTGGGGCACCAAACCGCAGATCGATACGCTGGTTTTCTCTATTACCCCTGATGCTTCCGTGCGTTACGCGAAATTGCAGAAGAATGAATGCCAGGTGATGCCGTACCCGAACCCGGCAGATATCGCTCGCATGAAGCAGGATAAATCCATCAATCTGATGGAAATGCCGGGGCTTAACGTCGGCTATCTTTCATATAACGTGCAGAAAAAACCACTTGATGACGTGAAAGTTCGCCAGGCTCTGACCTACGCGGTGAACAAAGACGCTATCATCAAAGCGGTTTATCAGGGCGCGGGCGTGGCAGCGAAAAACCTGATCCCGCCAACCATGTGGGGCTATAACGACGACGTTCAGGACTACACCTACGATCCTGAAAAAGCGAAAGCCTTGCTGAAAGAAGCGGGTCTGGAAAAAGGTTTCTCCATCGACCTGTGGGCGATGCCGGTACAACGTCCGTATAACCCGAACGCTCGCCGCATGGCGGAGATGATTCAGGCAGACTGGGCGAAAGTCGGCGTGCAGGCCAAAATTGTCACCTACGAATGGGGTGAGTACCTCAAGCGTGCGAAAGATGGCGAGCACCAGACGGTAATGATGGGCTGGACTGGCGATAACGGGGATCCGGATAACTTCTTCGCCACCCTGTTCAGCTGCGCCGCCTCTGAACAAGGCTCCAACTACTCAAAATGGTGCTACAAACCGTTTGAAGATCTGATTCAACCGGCGCGTGCTACCGACGACCACAATAAACGCGTTGAACTGTACAAACAAGCGCAGGTGGTGATGCACGATCAGGCTCCGGCACTGATCATCGCTCACTCCACCGTGTTTGAACCGGTACGTAAAGAAGTTAAAGGCTATGTGGTTGATCCATTAGGCAAACATCACTTCGAAAACGTCTCTATCGAATAATTAAAAGCCATACCCGGTGGCGCTGTGCCTCTGCGTGCAGCGCCATCCGGCAGCAATACTTCATTCCCTGTCCGATAAGGGCGGGAATTGATTTGTGAGCAATACAGACACGCAGTTCCAGGCTGCGGGTCACTATAGAGAATCCGGGTTATGTTGCAGTTTATTCTCCGACGTTTGGGACTCGTCATCCCCACGTTTATCGGTATTACCCTTCTCACATTTGCCTTTGTCCACATGATCCCGGGCGATCCGGTGATGATCATGGCGGGCGAACGTGGGATCTCCCCAGAGCGTCACGCGCAGCTGCTGGCTGAACTCGGCTTAGATAAACCGATGTGGCAGCAGTATCTCAA
>SKEE01002944.1_pt1 | contig 10814 bp, 8 predicted proteins | sample 4826661 | NCBI WGS metagenome assembly SKEE01 (sample SAMN11008817, study PRJNA524170) | human gut metagenome | biome: Human fecal sample; material: Feces; isolation source: fecal sample from pouch patient p20 | host: Homo sapiens | place: Israel: Tel-Aviv | collected 2016-11-14
AAAAAGGAAGTTCTAGAGGCTTATTTGCCATGGGCAGAGAAGGTACAACAAAATTGTAGATAACAAAATCTTCCAGAGTCAGTGAACTTTGGAAGATTTTAATATACCTTGTTATTGGGCGCTTACGTTGGGAGTTACCCACTACAGAAATTATAGAGCCCAATTATGGGATAGATTCCTCTTTTTCATTTCAGTCAAATTGTAGAGTTTTTACTTTTTCAGTAAGCTACTAATTTAGTCATTTCTAGAGTATGACTTTTCATCAAATTGCTACAATTCTACAATGATAAAGAATCAAATTACGAAGCTTTTTTAAAAGTATTTTGTAATATGTAGTATATGTAAGTTATTAATCTCTTCTAAAAATATCGCGAGTATAAACTTTTTCCTTGACGTCATCCAATTCAGTATTATAGCGGTTAGCAATGATGCTTTGACTTAATTTTTTAAATTGGTTGAGGTTATTAACGACTTTTGACCCAAAGAAAGTTGTGCCATTTTCTAAAGTTGGTTCATAGATAATAACAGTAGCACCTTTAGCTTTGATGCGTTTCATAACACCTTGGATAGAACTTTGACGGAAGTTATCAGAGTGACTTTTCATCGTTAGACGATAAACACCGATAATAGTTTCTTTTTCTTGTTGAGGTGAGTAGTTATCGTTATTTGAGTAGGCATAATAGCCAGCAAGTTTTAGAATTTGGTCTGCGATGAAGTCTTTACGTGTGCGGTTTGATTCAACGATGGCTGTCATCATATTTTGTGGCACATCATTGTAATTTGCAAGAAGTTGTTTTGTATCTTTTGGTAAGCAGTAACCACCATAACCAAATGAAGGGTTGTTATAGTGAGTACCAATACGTGGATCAAGTCCGACACCATTGATGATGGCTTGTGTATCTAAACCTTTTAATTCCGCGTAAGTATCAAGTTCATTGAAGTAAGAAACACGTAGTGCCAGATAGGTATTTGCAAAGAGTTTCACAGCTTCAGCTTCAGTGAATCCCATAAAGAGTGTATCGATATCTTCTTTTTCAGCACCATCTTGAAGAAGTTTAGCAAAAAGCTTAGCGGCTTTCGTGAGTTCTTCGTTATCCTTATCTGTTGATACGATGATACGACTTGGGTAAAGGTTATCATACAAAGCTTTTGACTCACGTAGGAATTCTGGGCTGAAGATGATATTTTCAGTATTAAATTTTTGACGAACAGAATCAGTATATCCAACTGGAATAGTTGATTTGATAATCATGATAGCATTATTATTTACAGATAGCACTTGTTCAATAACAGATTCAACAGCGCTAGTATCAAAGTAGTTTTTTTCGCTATCATAATTTGTTGGTGCAGCAATAATAACGAAGTCAGCATTTTTATAAGCAATATTTCCGTCAGTTGTGGCTACTAAATCAAGCTCTTTTTCAGCTAGATATTTTTCAATATAATCATCTTGAATAGGTGATTTTTTATTATTAATAAGTTCAACTTTTTCAGGAATAATATCAACAGCAGTAACATGGTTGTGTTGAGCAAGTAGTGTTGCAATTGACAATCCAACATACCCAGTACCAGCGACAGCGATATTGTATGAATGGTCGAGCCTTTGTGTTTTTCCTTTCTTAACTGCAAACAACTCAGTAATATCAAAACCAATAATATTTGCAAGTGCTTCAAGTTGAGCAATTGAAGGGACGTGTTCTGCTTGTTCAATTTTACTTAAAACAGAACGATTAATCCCACTCTCAGTAGCTAATGCTTCTTGTGATACTTTATTATCTTTACGATAATCTAAAATTAACTTAGCTAAAGTAGCTGACGAAAAAGTTTTCATTGAATTCCTCCTAACAAAATTATACTCTTTTTTGTTTCTTAAAACAACTGAAAACAAGGATAAATAACATATGCTTTGATATTATGTTGTTAGTAGTAACTAAAAGTTCTTTAGATAGCGAATCAGCAGTAAAGGTACTTCATACTTTGCTTTTCGGAGAGTGGACTATGGTTGAAAAAGAAATGTTACAACTCGGAAATAGTCGATGAGAAGAGTTAAAAGGTAAATAGTTGACTTATAGCTCTAAGTTCGTTGATATACAGTTATGATTAAGACTTAGCAAACGCCTCTTAATAATGCGTACCAGTGCTAAGTCGTTTTTTATAGGCTCTTTGTCAACTGTAGTGGGTGGCAAAGTTAAACTCTAGCGAGAACAAATGATGTTCTTGCTTTTTTGATATTCAAAATGAAGTAAATGTGTTTTTTAAAGTCGCCAAAGTTCCTGTAACCAAAACGTTGTGTTTGATGAGTTTGTTAGTAGCTTCTAGTTTGGCGTCCGAATAGGGAAGTTATCAGATGAATAAGAGTTTGAAATATGACAGTCCAAACTCTTATTTTGCTCTCTTTATTCTGAAAAAATATTAGTTAATGTCTCAAAAGTTGGTGTTTTAAGAAGTAGATCTTGTTTGTCTTTTGAAGCGATAAAATCAAGCATTTGTTCATAAATCGTTTGAATTTTTTCGGTATCTTCGGATTTCACAGCAAATAAGAAGATAAATTTTATCGATTGATGTTTATCCCAATTAATCCCCTTGGGATTAATGACGGTAAAGATACAACTTTTTAAGACACTATCTCCAATAGGGTGAGGTAGTGCAATGTTATCACCTATGATAGTTGAAGAAATTTTTTCTCTTTCATAAATATCATTTAAGAAATCATCGCTAACGTATCCTTGCTTTTTTAGTATCGTATTTAATGTAAACAATATATCATCCTTTGACATTTTTTTGTTGAAATATAGAAATCTTTCTTTAGAAAATAGGTTACCATCATTTTGTTTTTTTTCTAAAGTTTTAAGAAATTGATTAATTTTAGTCATTGAATAGTCTAAATCATTGATATTGATATAAATAAGATTATCTGCTAAAGTTTGATTTGGAATTGTTGAGATAACGAGATCAAAATTGTGATAATGTTGTTCTCGATTAAAATTCGAATACGAAAATTTGGAGATTTTAGAAAATGTATTTGGCAACAGTCGTCGTATTTTAGATTCAATAATAGAACTAAAAGTCTTGCCGCTTCCACAGATAATTGCTAATGATAGCTCGTGGTTATTGGATTCCATATTTCGTTCAATGGCATTAGCTAAATGGAGAGCAATGTAGGATATTTCATCCTCTGAAAAATGTATATTATACTGTTTGACAACTTCTTGACAGCAAGCCACGGATAATTCAAAGGCGTAAGGAAAATTATTTTTGATTGTATCTAGTATAGGATTAGAACGCTTGCCTTCTATGGTTTGGATGCTCAAAAAGAGTTTTATATGTTCAAGGAGATTAGTTTTTAATTTACAATCTGTTAGCCAATCAGCATTGGTTAATTCTGAAAGAATATCATAGATGGTGATTGTAATTTTTTCTGCAAGTTCTTGATTATTTGAAATAGTGTGATCGTCGATATAGTTTGGGAAATTTTCTGCAATTAGAAATTGAAAGTAATTCTTTTCAAAAATTGTTATGTGAATTTGAAATTGATTTTCTAAATCGGTTATAAATTTTTCAACAATTTCATTAATTGTTGTGTTTAACTGTATGTGTTGCTTAAATTGTTGAATATTATTATTGGATTTTATTCGACTAATGGCTAAAAAAATACCAGTGAATAAGTTTCGGTAAAAATAATCGGAATCTGTTTTTATACTATCCTTAAAGTACTTATTGAAAATAGTAGAGAATGTATCGTAATTAATGTTGTTACAAAAATCTTTTTCAATAGTTGATTTTGCTGTGATGTAGTTTGAAAAGTCTTCTTTAAATATTAAATCAATTATAGCTTTTCGTTTATCTTGTTCGAGTCCATTAACGATATAACCAAGATTACTTTTATTAACGAGTTTCAGATTATAGGAAGAAAAGTGATTCTTTAAGGTACGAAAATCACTATAAAGGGTATTTTGGCTGATAAAAAGAATAGACTGCAAATAGTCTTGAGTAATGTAATTATCAGTAGTAAGAAATTTCCGTAAAAGATATTTAAGCCTTGAATCAGATGAAGTGAATAAAAAAGTACCACTGTCTTGGTTTGTCCAAAATTTATCAAATTTTTCTTTATCTATATAGTTGATAACATATCCCTTTTTTCGAATTAAAGTAATAGTTGCTCCATTCTCAGTGATATAGTCATTAATTGTATGGATATCAGAACGGATAGTTCTATCTGAAACACCACAAAACGAACTTAATTCATTAATATGAATGGGTTCGTTTTTTTGTATTAGTAGATTTAATATATTATCTAATCTTTGGAAGTCAAATATACTCATACCTTCTTCTCCTTATATCATCTTTATTTTAGCACAAAACAAATGAATGATTTTTTACTATTTTTCCAAAAAGAAGTTGAAATAGATAAAAATAATTTTTTCCATTTTTCCAGAAATAATTGGAAAAAGCAATTAGTGACAGCGCTGTCAACGAATGATATGATATAGCTGTAAACGAAAAGAGGTGTTTGAAATGAAATTTGACAAAGAAAATATTCTTTTGAATGTTAATGTCAAAGACAAGAAAGACTTATTTGCCTATATTGCAAGATATGCAAAAAAGAAGCGGATTATTGATGATGAGCAATTATTGATTAAAGCATTTACTAATAGAGAATCAGAAGTTTCGACAGGTTTACAGAACTCATTTGCTATTCCTCACGCTAAAGCAGATTGCATAATGAAGCCCACTGTTCTTTATTTGAAATTACTTCATCCAATTGAGTGGGAGACTTTTGATGACAAACCGGTCCAAAATATTTTTGCATTATTAGTTCCAACTAAACATGAAGGAACTTTACATTTGGAAATGATTAGCAGAATTGCAACTTCTCTTTTGGATGATGAATTTATTATGATAGTTAAGAAGTCATCAAATATAGATGAACTAGAAAAAACAATCATTAGTGCAATGAAGGGAGATAATTAATATGAAAATTGTCGGAATTACATCATGCCCAGCAGGGCTAGCTCACACTCCTATGGCAGCAAAAGCTTTAGAAAAAGCTGGACCTAAGCTAGGTCATACCGTTAGAATTGAACAACAAGGTTCAATGGGGCAAATCAACAAATTAACACCACAGGAAATTGCTGATGCAGATTTTGTTTTACTTGCTACGGATCAAAAAATTGTAGGTGAAGAGCGTTTTGAAGGGAAGAAAAAAATTCGAGTGAATATCTCAACATGCATTAAAGCACCTGAAGCAGTATTGAAAAAATGCATTCAAGCGGTTAGTTAGTAATAAAATGAAGGAGGAGTTAAGATGAAAAAATTTTTAAACGATGCCAAAGGGCATCTGATGACTGGTATTAGTTATGCTTTACCATTGATTATAGGAGCGTCTTTGGTTATCGCGGTACCTAAGTTAATCGGTTTAGCAATGGGACATACCAGTTTAGATGGTTTTGCTGAAACTAATGGTTTTGAACACTACCTTTATTTGACAGAACAAGTTGGATGGATAGGCATTGGTCTATTAAATACAGTATTAGCAGGTTTTATTGCATATTCTATTGGCGATAAAGCTGCAATTGGTGCAGGTTTAATAGGTGGTACTCTTGCATCTAATTCAAATGCTGGTTTTCTTGGGGCTATGGTAGCTGGATTTGTTGCTGGCTATATGGTAGTTTGTGCTAAGAAGACGGTTAAGGTTCCTGAAAAATACAGTAGTGTTTTACCATTGATTGTTTTTCCGTTCTTTGCAACTTTTGCGGTAGCTATAGTCATGGGAGTCATTCTTGCAGGTCCACTTAGTTGGATTAATACAAGTTTAGTCGCTTGGATTAAAGCGATGATTGAAAATGATGTTAATAAAGTACTTCTTGCCATGATAATGGGGGCTATGATTGGTACAGATTTAGGTGGTCCTATTAATAAAGCTGCTTGGATGGCTGGAAATGTTCTTCTTGCAGAAGGAATTTATTTGCCAGCAATTATTGTAAATGTTGCAATTTGTGCAGTTCCTCTTGGATATGCATTTGCTTCATTGTTCCATAAAGATAAATTAAGTGATGAACTTAGAGATGCTTCACGTAATAATTGGGTTATGGGATTTATTGGAATCACAGAAGGTGCCATTCCATTTACAATGGTTAGCCTCAAACTTGTTCCTATTAATATGATTGGCGGTGCAATTGCATCTGGATTAGGAATTCTATTTGGAATGTATGCTAAAATGCCTCCTGTTGGTGGAATTTATGGATTTATTACAGTTGGGAATGGTTGGGCTTATCTCGTGGGGATGTTTATAGGTGCAGCTTTCATTGGATTTGTTGCTCCGTTGATTGTCAACTTTAAAGATTCTGATGATGTTGAAGATGTTGATATAGACGACATTGAAATTAGCTTTGAATAATATTATAGGGCACATATATGTGCTCTTTGTTTCTAGAAAGTAGAGAATAATATGAAGAAAACAGTACATGTAGTTCCACATTCTCATTGGGATAGAGAATGGTATTTTACAACAAGTCGTTCAAAAATTTATTTAATGAATAACTTAAAAAGAGTTATTTCATTATTACAGGAAGATAATGGATATAACCGTTATACCCTAGATGGTCAAGTTTCTTTATTAGATGATTACTTGGCTTGGTGCCCTGAAGATAAAGAAGTTATCAGGGAGTTAGTACAGGAGGGAAAATTGATTATTGGTCCATGGTACACACAAACGGATCAGATGGTTATTTCTGGTGAAAGTATTGTTCGAAATTTACTTTATGGTATAAATATATCGAAAAAATTTGGAAAGCATATGAATGTAGGCTATGTTCCAGATTCATTTGGGCAATCTGCTGCTATGCCACAGATTTATAAAGAATTTGGCATTGATGATACCTTATTTTGGCGTGGCGTTAGTGATGAGGATACTCATAAAACTGAGTTTAAATGGCGAGGGGAGGATGGTTCAACAGTAAATGCTTATCAGATTCAAGCTGGATATTATATCGGTGGGGATATTCCTGAAGAGGCAGAAAATCTTAAAAATTATTTGCATAATGAACCTTTTAAAAGTTTGTGGGAAAGAAGTAGTACGAATCAGGTCCTCTTTCCAAACGGATTTGATCAAGCTCCTGCACGTGAAAATTTAACTGACATTTTAGGTAAAATGCAAAAGTTTTATGCAGGGGAGTATGAATTTAAAATTTCTACTTACTCGGATTATATACGTAAAGTTAAAGAACAACATCCAGAATTAGAAGAAATAGCTGGGGAACTTTTGAACGGAAAACTAATGCGGATTCATAAATCAATATACTCTTCTAGATCTGATTTAAAGAAGTTAAATACACAAGTTCAGAATTATATTGTTAATATATTAGAACCATTACTTTCTCTTTCGCAATCTTTAGGATTTGACTATCCTGTGGAGGTAGTTAAGGAAATTTGGAAATTAATGTTTGAAAATGCTGCTCATGATTCAATTGGTTCGTGTGTATCAGATACAACCAATGAAGATGTTTATTTAAGATACAAAAAAGCGCGTGATTTGGCTGAAAATTTAGCTGAATTGAAAATGCGTGAGATTGTTATGCGAATTGAGAGCGATGAAGCAATAACGGCAACTGTTTTCAATCTTTCTGGTCGTAAAAAAGAAGGAGTGATAGAAACAATATTTTATACTCCACAACTTGACTTTGCAATAAAAGATAAAGAAGGCAAACAATATCAATATACGGTGACTTCTATCGAAGATCAAACTGATTATATTTTAGGACAAGGTAATATTTTAGATTCTACAAAGATTTATAAACCAGATAAAATATACAAGGTGGCGATAGCGATTAGTTTTGATAGTTTACCAACATTTGGCTACAAGAGTTTCTACTTGGATTTAGGAGGGAATAGTCATGATAAACTAGAGGAGAATTTAGCTAGCAGAATTGAAAACGAATTTTATAGTATTACTGTTAATGCAAATAATACTCTAGATATACTTGATAAAAAAAGCGGTAAGCTTTATCAAAACCAAGGAATAATTCAAGAAAATGGTGATGCAGGAGATTCGTTCAATTATTCTCCACCTAGAGAAGATCTGATAATTAATTCTTTTGAGTTTTGCCCTAAGGTGGAAGTTAAAACTTCTAAGGTTATCAGTAAAATGACATTATCTTATCAGTTTAAGGTTCCAAAAAACTTAGAAAAACGTGCATGTGGGATTAAAGATACCCACTTACCAATACAACTATCAGTAGTATTAAAATCTAAATCTCCTATTATAGAATTCTACTTCAAGGTTGATAACCGTTTTGTGGATAGTCACCGTATGTGTGTTTTATTTAATAGTGAAATTGCTTCAAAATTTTCACTAGCTGATCATCAGTTTGGAACGATTAAACGTCCTGTTGTCCGAAAAGAAATGAAACTTTGGAAGACGGAGCCAGATAAGTGGAATGAGGTCCCAATTTCTATTGAAACTTGTCAGTCATTCGTGGGACTAGATAATGATATTCGAGGAGTCGCTGTAATTCCAAAAGGTGTCAGAGAATATGAAATTATTGGTTCGAAGTATGATACCATCCGATTAACATTATTTAGAACGTATGGATATATGGGAAAAGAAAATCTTTTATACCGTCCAGGAAGAGCCTCAGGAGAAACTGTTATTGCCACGCCAGATGCTCAATGTCATAAAGAAATGACGTTTGCTTTTTCAGTCATATATTACCAAGGAAATATGAATACATATGGATTAGCAGAAGTGGTTAATGAATATTTGAAGGAGTTTCAAATTTATCAATATGCTGATTATTTAAATACTCGTTTACGGTTTACACAGTTTAGTGTTCCTAAAACTCTTAGTCAAAAATATTCATTATTAAATATTAAGGGAGATGCTATTTTAAGTATTGTAAAGAAAGCAGAAGAGCGCCCGGGTTATATTCTCAGATTCTATAACGGAAATTATAAACAGACATGTAGTGGAGAAGTTGAATTTTATGAACAACCTAAAACTATTGAGTGTGTAGATTTAAAGGAGGAAATCAAGCAAAAACTAGAAATAACAGGTAGAAAAGTTGTTATTCCGAATTTGACTCATAATAAGTTTGTAACATTATATGTAGAGTTTTAAAATCATATTTCAATCATTAGATTTTATGTCTAATTTTTGGTGGTATCGTCCACGTGGGGGATTCCTTTTGTAGGATTTATATTTTCTTCCCCATCGTTCGTTTTTTATCTTTCTTTGCTAACTACCTCCTCTTTTTCGTTGCTCTTTTGCCTCGCATATGTTATATTAATAGTAGTGGATTGTAACGAAACTGTAATATTAATAGATAAAGGTAAGTGGTGGAAGTGATGGAAAATACTAATTCAAATAATCATCGATTGTTGATTCAGAAGCTGCTTGTTAGTATTCATTACTTGACACTTTTCAGAGATGAGATTGTTTTGGTTGAAAAGACTCCGTCATTGTTGGGGGCGTCTTTTTCGCCTTATGTAGTTCAATCAGAGTTGGGTGAAATTTTAGCGGCTGTTGATGCGCTTTCTAAGCAAGAAAAATTGATTAAATCAACGTTTTGGTATGATGAAGCATCTTTTAGATTGATGAATCACTCTTTGGATATTGTCGGTAATTGGATTCGTGGGATTGATAATGTTTTAGAAATCTGTGAGTCAAAATCTGTTTTTCAAGCGATTCTTGGTGATAAGCGCCAGCGTGTTTTTGGTGTGCTGATTGATGTTTTTACTTCAATTCGAATTACCAATTTATCAATCAAGGAAGAATCAGAATACCCTATTTTAGTTGACCCTTTGCAAGCGGTAGAATATCAAAAAAGGGAAACGAAAAAAGCCGAATTATTGGCTAAAATTGATGCCTTGACCCCTAGAAAATCAGAACAGAGTCTTGAAGTTGATAAAGATGTCCAAGATGTCCCTATCCTTGAGAATAAAGAAGATGAGCTTGTAGCTGAAACGCAATCAGTTGAGCTAGAGATTGACGAGGAAGAACCGTCTGATGATGTTGAAGAAGAGGTTGCTGGTGTTCAAGCTGAAGTTGAGGATGCTACCGAATTAATAGCTGAGGTCGAAGAAGAGTCTAAAGAGACAGAGAGTGTATCTGATGCTCCTCTTGCTACGCTTCTTGATGAGGAAGAGTCAGAGCTTGAGCTTACAGAAATTAGTCGTGAGGCTGCTATCAAGCAATTCCGTCATTATCTTTTTGACCATAAAGGGATGATTTATGTTGCAGATGCTCAAGATGATTTAAAACGTGAAATCAAATTTTACAATGCATTTGATCGTTTTGAGGGTGCTTTTGATGAAATATCAGATATTCTAGTTCTTATGGAAAAAATCTTAGAAGATTTGGAAGAACGTGATGAAGAAACATTTGATGACGAAGGAAACTTAACGAGTGAGCCAACAGAACCAATCTATCTTCTTATCTATGGGCAAAATCTATTAATGGAAGATAGTCGCTTTGAAAGTCTCTTATTAGAACTTCAGCACTTTTCAAATCGTTCAGATTTACACATTTCAGCCTACAAAGCTTATGAATAAAAGTAAAAGAAGGTCACTTTGACCTGCCCCCCAAAAGTTAGACAACAAATCTAACTTTTGGGGTGTTTTTCTATGAAATTAAGTTATGAAGATAAAATTGAAATCTATCGCTTACGACAATCTGGTTGGACATGGCCTAAAATCAGTCAAACATTTAATATTAGTAAGTATAACCTTCAATACATGGTCCGCCTTATTGATATACACGGATTGGAAAGTGTTTGTAAAAGGAAAAATAGGTATTATTCTCCTGAACTAAAGCAGGA
>SKEE01002948.1_pt1 | contig 10801 bp, 10 predicted proteins | sample 4826661 | NCBI WGS metagenome assembly SKEE01 (sample SAMN11008817, study PRJNA524170) | human gut metagenome | biome: Human fecal sample; material: Feces; isolation source: fecal sample from pouch patient p20 | host: Homo sapiens | place: Israel: Tel-Aviv | collected 2016-11-14
AGAAGGTCTCCGACGCACTGAAGGTCGGCGATATGGTCGACGTGAAGCTGCTGGATGTTGACTTCGACAAGAAGCGCATCAGCCTGTCCATGAAGGCTCTGCTGAACGACGACGCTGAGTAATCAGCCCGCAGCATAGTCTCATCAGACACAATGCGAACTACAGCCCCGTTGCCGGGAAAACGGCGGCGGGGCTGTTTTTGTACAATTATGAAAAACTGGTTTATAAAGCACCGCGAGGTGCTGGCTTATCTCGTTTTCGGTGTGCTGACCACATTGCTGAACATCGTACTGTACGCGCTGTTCAGCCGGCTGTTCGGTTACGAAGCCGCCAACAGCTGGGGCAATGTGCTGGACAATGTCATCTGCGTTTTGTTCGCCTACGTCACCAACCGGGCCTTCGTCTTCGCCAGCCGGACGCAGGGCAGAGAAGCGCTGAAAGAATTTGGTGCATTCGTCACCTGCCGTCTGGGTACACTGGTATTGGATGCCGCCATCATGCTGATCTTCGGCAACCTGCTGGCCGCCCAGGGGGCGGCTCTGGTGGAGTGCTTTATGAACGGTGCGCTGAGCCTGTTGGCTGGCTGGTTTGGCCCGGATACGGTGCTGCAGATGGCCACCGGCGGCGCAGCGCCCGCTCCCTCCATCTCCGACGGCTCTGCCGCCATCGCCATCATCGGCGGTGCCGACGGCCCCACCGCCATCTTTGTCACCAGCTTCTACGATGCCCAGGCCCTGTGGGGCATGGCGGTGAAGGTGTTCTCCAACGTGGTGGTGGTCGTGCTGAATTATGTGTTCAGCAAGCTCATCATTTTTAAGAAGAAATAACCTCTCAGTCAGGCGTGACGGAGAGGTTGCTATTACAACAATTTCAGGAGGTACGGTATTATGAAACGTGGTCTGAAAGGTTTTGCATTTCTGGTCTCCGGCCTTGTGCTGGGCATCATCGGCGCAACGGTGTCTGCAACGGCCATTGCCCTGAGCGCTGTCGGCATGGCGAAGGTACGCCGTGCCACCAAGAACTAAGGAGCTGTTTTCAAAACAACTTCGATTCAGGAGGAAAAAAGCATGAATCGTGAAGAGATCCTGTCCCACGTCGATCACACCCTGCTCAAGCCTGAGGCTACCTGGCCCCAGATCCAGACCCTGTGCGACGAGGCCATCGCCAACCACACGGCTTCCGTCTGCATCAACACCTGCTATGTGAAGCAGGCCGTCGAGTACATGGCGGGCCGCATCCCGGTCTGCTGCGTGGTCGGTTTCCCTCTGGGCGCAATGGACACCGCTTCCAAGGCCTTCGAGGCCAAGACTGCCATCGAGAACGGCGCTGCCGAGGTGGATATGGTCATCAACATCGGCCGCCTGAAGAACGGCGAGTACGACGCCGTCCGCGAGGACATCCGCGCCGTCAAGCAGGCTGTGGGCGATAAGGTCCTGAAGGTCATCATCGAGACCTGCCTGCTGACCGACGACGAGAAGCGCAAGATGTGCGACATCGTCTGCGAGGCAGGCGCTGACTACATCAAGACCAGCACCGGCTTCTCCACCGCCGGCGCAAACTTCCACGACGTGGAGCTGATGGTCAAGGGCGTGGCTGGCCGCTGCAAGGTCAAGGCCGCCGGCGGCATCTCCACCGTCGAGGATATGGAGAAGTTCCTCGCCCTCGGTGCAGACCGTCTGGGCACCTCCCGCGCCGTCAAGATCCTGAACGGCGAGCAGGCAAAGGGGTATTGAGCCTTATCAATCTGCGCCGAATGTCAAAAAAGAGTGCGACTCTTCTTGACATTTCGACGAAGCAATGATAAGATATTACCCGGACAAACTGAATACCGACTTATCAAGAGCGGCTGAGGGGACAGGCCCTGTGAAGCCCGACAACCTGTGCGTGAGCATAAGGTGCCAAATCCTGCGGGAAACCGGAAGATAAGAGTGCAACGCTCAGAGCTTCGGTTCTGAGCGTTTTTAATTGCATGAACTTGATGAACGAGTAGGAAGCTGTCAATATTGATACACACACCAACGCCAAGGAGGTACAAAAATGGCAAAGCACTGTCTGTTTACTTCTGAGTCCGTCACCGAGGGCCATCCCGATAAGATCTGCGACCAGATCTCTGACGCCATCCTCGATGAGATCCTGACCCACGACCCCGACGCCCGCGTGGCCTGCGAGACCTGCGCATCCACCGGCCTCGTCCACATCATGGGCGAGATCACCACCAACTGCTACGTCGATTTCCAGAAGATCGTCCGAGAGGTCGTGGCTGACATCGGCTACACCCGCGCAAAGTTCGGATTCGATGCCGACACCTGTGCCGTCATCTCCAACATCGACGGCCAGAGCCCCGACATCGCCCTCGGCACCAACGATGAGGTCGGCGGGGCCGGCGATCAGGGCATGATGTTCGGTTATGCCTGCGACGAGACCCCCGAGCTGATGCCCATGCCCATCAGCCTGGCCCACAAGCTGGCCAAGAAGCTGACCGAAGTCCGCAAGAGCGGCGCGCTGGACTATCTGCGTCCGGACGGCAAGAGCCAGGTCACTGTCGAGTACGTGGACGGCAAGCCCGTCCGCGTGGACGCTGTGGTCATTTCCAGCCAGCACAGCGATGCCGTCAGCATGGAGCAGCTGCGCGCCGACGTGATGGAGAAGGTCATCAAGGCCACCATCCCCGCCGAGCTGCTGGACGAGAACACCAAGTATTATATCAACCCCACCGGCCGCTTCGTCGTGGGCGGCCCTCAGGGCGATACCGGCCTGACCGGCCGTAAGATCATCGTCGATACCTATGGCGGCTACGCACGCCACGGCGGCGGTGCTTTCTCCGGCAAGGACCCCAGCAAGGTGGACCGCAGCGCCGCTTATGCGACCCGCTGGGTGGCCAAGAACATCGTGGCCGCTGGTCTGGCCAAGCAGTGCGAGGTGCAGGTGGCTTACGCCATCGGCGTGGCAAAGCCCGTCTCCATCATGGTGGACACCTTCGGCACCGGCGTCGTGGCCGACGAGAAGATCGAGCAGGCTGTGGAGAAGGTCTTCGACCTGACCCCCGCCGCCATCATCCGCGACCTCGACCTGCGCAAGCCCATCTACCGCAAGCTGGCCGCTTACGGCCACATGGGCCGCGAGGACCTGGGCGTGAAGTGGGAGAACACCGACCGCGTCGAAGAGCTGAAGGCTGCTGTCGCTGCCCTGTAAGAGCAAAAACTTAAAAGAACGACTTTTGAGTCGGAGAACGTATGGTTTTTGTAAAAAACACATAGTCTCCGGCTCTTTTTCGACAAAGAGATGTGCAAGGCGCAGAAAATGCAGGTTGGATGCAAGTTTCTAGTGTCGAAACGCCGAAAATGTGATAGAATAAATAACGGATATGCACTTCAACGTCTGATTTTATCAACTGATAAAAGAAACTTTAAGGAGCTATAATTATGTCTGTCATTACCCCTAAGGATTGCTTCCACCAGCCTCAGGTCGCCGACCTGCGCCTCATCGCCTGCCCGGGTGCCGAGGAGCTGACCAACCTCATCGACAAGCATCTGGTGCGCTGGGCCAGCGAGGCCGGCTACCAGACCAATAGCTTTATCATCGAGAGCGCCTGCCCCCGCTTCCAGAGCGGCGACGCCAAGGGTCTGGTCAAGGAGTCGGTGCGCGGCGACGATATTTTCATCGTTGTTGACCCCGGCAACTACAGCGTGACCTACAAGCTGTTCAACTATGAGAACCACCTGTCTCCGGATGACCACTTCGCCAATCTGAAGCGCCTCATCCAGGCCGTGGCCGGCAAGGCACACCGTGTGTCTGTCATCATGCCCAGCCTGTACGGCGGCCGTCAGCACCGCCGCGTGTCCCGTGAGAGTCTGGACTGCGCTGTGGCTCTGCAGGAGCTGCAGGCCATGGGCGTCAAGAACATCATCACCTTCGATGCACATGACCCCCGCCTGATGAACGCTGTGCCTCTGATGAGCTTCGACAATGCGATGCCCACCTATCAGGTGCTGAAGAATCTGCTCAAGAAGAACCCCGAGATCAGCTTCGACAAGGACAAGTTCATCGTGGTCAGCCCCGACGAGGGCGCTATGAGCCGCAATATGTACTTCTCCAGCGTGCTGGGCTGCAACCTGGGTATGTTCTACAAGCGCCGCGATTACACCCGCGTGGTCAATGGCCGCAACCCCATCGTCGCTCACGAGTATCTGGGCGATTCCGTCGAGGGCAAGACTGTCTTTGTCGCTGACGACATCATCGCTTCCGGCGAGAGCATGCTGGAAGTTGCCACCAACCTGAAAGAGCGCGGCGCAAAGCGCATCATCGCCAACGCCACCTTCCCGCTCTTCACCAGCGGCCTCGAGAAGTTCGACAAGGCTGTGGCCGACGGCATTCTGGACTACGTTACCGGCACCAACCTGACCTACCGTATGCCTGAGCTGCTGACCCGTGACTGGTATGTCGATGTTGACGTCTCCAAGTACGCCGCATACTTCGTCGTGGCCCTGAACCATGATATGTCCGTTTCCAGCATCATCGACCCCATCAAGAAGATCGAGGCTCTGCTGGCAAGCCGGAAATAATGACAGACAGTTCCTGATATTCATCCAATAGAAAAATCCCCCGCAGCTTTGTGACGCTGTGGGGGATTTTTTTGTTATTCTAATGCTTTCAGCGCCTCGACCACACGCTGATATTCCTTCTCTACCGGAGGGAACAGCTCGTCGGCACCGTCAAGGCTGCCGCCGCGGAGGGCTTCCGTCAGAGCACTGGACGGGACGTACAGTGCATCGAAGCCGAGGTTCTGGCAGACGCCCTTCAGGGTGTGAGCGGCACGGAATGCTGTCGGGGCATCCTTCTCTTCCAGCGCCTTTTTCAGGTTCGGGAAGCTGTCGTCCTGTAGAAATTTCAGAGCGAAGCGGCGGACGAAGTCCGCGCTGGGCAGACGCTCCGTCACGCCCTTGTAATCGCCGCCAATGGCTGCATATACTTGTTCCAACGTCATTTTTATACCTCACCCAAGAACAGTTTCGTCAAAGAGAATTCCTTTTTTCGGGGGAGGAGGGGCATCGGCCTCAGTCTCCTCCGCGAGCCGGTCTTCTACGTCGCGCAGGCATTCCAGCAGCAGCGGATTGAAAGCACCGTGCTTTCCGGCGGTCAGTGCAGCGACCGCTTCTTCCTGCGAGAGGGCCTCGCGCTTGTCCCGCTTGCCGGTCAGACCGTCATAGGCATCCGCCAGCGCTACCACCTGTGCTGCGATGGGGATGTCATCGCCCTTCCGGCCATCGGGATAGCCGCTGCCGTCCCAGCGCTCATGGTGCCAGCGGCAGATCTGGATCGCAAATTTCACCAGCGGCTCGTCCTGATACTGGGACAGATTTTCCAGCATCTGCGCACCCAGAATGGGGTGGGTGTGGAGGATGGCGGTTTGTTCCGGCGTCAGGTCGTGGGCGTTGAGGATGCGGTCGTCGATAGCAACTTTGCCGATGTCGTGGAGGGCAGAGGCCGTCGTGATGAGGTAGCGGTCCATTCCGCTCAGGCCGTAGATGTCGGTCTTCTGGCACAGACGCTCCAGCAGGATGCTGGTGATGCGCTGCACCCGGGAGATGTGGTGGACGCTCTCGCTGTTGTGGATCTCCGTGACCTGGCTGAGGATGCCGATCATGATCTGGTCGTTTTTCTCCCGGTCATAGAACTGCTGGGACACCAGCGCACTGAGACGGCGCTGACGGGCGTAGAGCCGGGCGACATTGGAGACGCGGCGGTGGACGATGCGGGCATCGAAGGGGCGGCTGATGTAGTCCGAAGCACCCAGCTCGTAGGCGCGGCGGACGGTCTGGGAGGAATCCTCGCTGGAGATCATCACGACGGGGATGTCCTCGAGCCAGCCCTGGGCGGACATCCGGGAGAGGACATCGAAGCCGTCCATGTCGGGCATCACGATGTCCAGCAGCACGATGGAAATATCCGAGCCCCAGGCGTTCAGAAGCTCGAGGCACTTGGGGCCGTTGGGGGCTTCCAAGATCTCGAAATCGTCGCAGAGGATCTCCGAGAGGATGTCACGGTTCATGGGGGAGTCGTCCACGATGAGCACCATCGGACGGTGGTCATTTTCAGAGCAGACGGCATCGGGGGCAATGTCCTCGGTGACGACAGTGTTCTTGCGGCGTTTTGCAAGGTACATCCGCTTGTCGGCGATGGGCAGGGCATCGCTGATGGGGATGCCGGCGGCCATCGCGCCGCCGATGCTGGCCGAGACGTGCATCTTCTCGAACTCGGGCAGATGGGCCGCGAAGAGGCGCTTGTTGATGTCCTTGAGCTTGCGCACGAAAGCCTCAGCCGAGATGTCGGGCAGGATGAGCAGCAGCTCGTCGCCGCCGTACCGCACCAGCATATCGGTGGAGCGGATGCAGCGGTGGATGATGGAGACGATGAGCCGGAGCGCTGCGTCACCGGCTGAGTGGCCGTAGGTGTCGTTGCAGAGCTTGAAGTCGTCGAGGTCGATCATGGCGACGCCGGCGTTAAGGTACTTGTGCTTTAATTCCTCTTCATAGAAACGGCGGTTGTAGGCACCGGTGAGGGCGTCCCGGTAGATGAGCTCGTTGGAGTGGAGGGTGCTGCGGGCGCTGGCGTCCAGCGGCAGGATCATCTCCATCACATAGGGCTTGCCGTCCACCTCGACATAGCGGGCCGTGACCTGATAGAGGGAGCTGCCAAGCGTTTCCAGCTTGGAGCACTGGCATTTGCCTGCCATTGCCTCGCGCCCCACGCAGCTGGTGCAGGGATGGACATTCTTCCAGGGCGGGTAGCAGGGTTCTTCCGCCAGCATCTTCGGGTCGAGAAGACGGACGGAAGCATATATCTTGCGCAGACAGGCCATCTCCTGTTCGGCCTGCTGGCGTGTCAGATTTTGCTCGGTAAGTTCGGACATGGTGTCGCTCCTATTATAACAAGGTAACGAGGTATGGTGTGGAAGGAGGGCGAGAAACAGCAGTCCTTCTGCAGCGGATAATGATAATCATGTAATATACTACCACAATCATGGGAAATCCGTCAATGCATAGAGAAATATTTCCGAAATGGAATGACCGTCTGCCGGGATTCCCGGGAAAATAGAAATTTGGAGCAGACCGATAAAATTGTTGCATCCCGGCGCGAAACGGCTCGAAAAATTTGTAACCGATTTGATAAAAATACGCACAGACACAATAAATTTGGACGCTGGTTGCACAAATATGAAAAATTGTGCCGCTTAACAAAAAGATTTTGGGATACAACAGAATGTATTGTGGAACACTCACAAAATATGGCAAATAATCTTGTCTATTTGTTCTATTGCGAATGGTCGGGCGGATGGTTATAATACAAACAGAAACCGCAAAACGTGTAACGAGTGCGCTTTGCGAGATGCTGTGATAAGCGTTAATGAAGGAGAACAAGATTATGAAAATGATTTCTCGTCGTGACTTCCTGAAAGCTTCCGCTGTTGTGGGTGCTGCCGGCGTTCTGACTGCCTGCGGCGGTTCTTCCGCTTCTACTGCTGCTTCCTCTACTGCAGCTTCTACCGCTGCTTCTTCTACCGCAGCTGCTGCTTCCGGCTCTGCTAACGTCGGCGTCTGCATCTATCAGTTTGCTGATAACTTCATGACCCTGTACCGCACCGACCTGGAAGAGTACCTGAAGGACATGGGCTACGCCGTCACCATCGTCGATGGCAAGAACGACCAGAACACCCAGACCGAGCAGATCAACACCTTCCTGCAGCAGGGCGTGGACGTCCTGGTCATCAACCCCGTCCAGACCACTTCCGCTCAGACCATCGTTGATACCATCAAGCCCTCTGAGACTCCCATCGTCTTCATCAACCGTGAGCCCGACAAGAGCGTTCTGGACTCCTACGCAGACAAGTGCTGCTACGTTGGCGCTGACGCACGTCAGTCCGGTACTTATCAGGGCGAGCTGATCCTCGAGACCGAGACTCAGGGCGACATCAACGGCGACGGCAAGATCACCTACATCATGTGCAAGGGCGACCCCGAGAACATTGATGCTCAGTACCGCACCGAGTACTCCATCAAGGCTCTGACCGACGCCGGCAAGGAAGTTGAGTGCCTGTACGAGTACCTGGACAACTGGGACCAGACCACCGCACAGCAGGACGTCGCAAACGCTCTGGCACAGTACGGCGAGAAGATCGAAGTCGTCTTCTGCAACAACGACGCAATGGCACTGGGCGCTCTGCAGTCCCTGCAGCAGGCTGGCCGTACCGTCGGCAAGGACGTCTATCTGGTCGGTGTTGACGCACTGAGCGAGGCTGTCCAGAATGTCGTCGATGGCAACATGACCGGCACCGTTCTGAACGATGACGTGGGCCAGGCTACCGCCGCCGCAGCTGCTACCAAGCTGTACGTCGAGGGCAGCAAGGTCGAGCAGTACTACTGGGTCGACTACGTCAAGGTCACCAAGGAGAACGCTGCACAGTACATCAAGTAAGCAGCCAAAACCCTATCGTTGCAAGGTGCGCAGTGAACCAATAAGGCTTAATTAAAAGCTAAAAAAGCGCGTGCGTGCGAGAAAATATCTCCGCGCACGCGCCTTGTTTTAAGAGCCCGCCGGCAAAAACGCACTTTCCAAGACCCAAAGACAAGGAGGCTCTGAGGAATGTCAGAATACCGTCTGGTAATGAAAGGCGTGGTAAAGACCTTCCCCGGCGTGAAAGCGCTGGACCACGCGCAGTTGGAGCTCCGCCCCGGCAAGGTCATGGCCCTGATGGGCGAGAACGGTGCCGGTAAGTCCACCCTGATGAAATGTATGTTCGGCATTTACAAGATGGACGAGGGCGAGATCGAGTATGAAGGCGAAAAGGTCAACATCCCCACCCCGCTGGATGCACTGAACCGCGGCATCGCGATGGTGCATCAGGAGCTGCAGCCTATCCCGGCCCGTACTGTGGCCGAGAACATCTGGCTGGGCCGCTACCCCACCAAGAAGGCTGGTCCCATCACCATCGTGGACCATGCCAAGATGTATAAAGATACCGATGATCTGCTGAAAAAGCTCAAACTGGACATCAACTCCCACGCAAAGCTGGGTACACTGAGCATCGCACAGATGCAGATGGTGGAAATTGCAAAGGCTGTTTCCGCAAACTGCAAGGTGCTGATCCTGGATGAGCCGACTTCCTCGCTGACTGCGAACGAAGTCGAGTCCCTGTTCCGCATCATGAACGAGCTGAAGGAGCAGGGCGTCGCTCTGGTCTACATCAGCCATAAGATGGACGAGATCAAGGTCATTGCCGACGAAGTCACCATCATGCGTGATGGTCATTATATCGGCAAGTGGGACGTCGCCAACATGACCAAAGAGCAGATCATCGCCAAGATGGTCGGCCGCGAACTGTCCAACCTCTATCCCCCGCTGGAGAACCACCCCTCCGACGAGATCATGATGAAGGTGGAAGACTTCACCTCCATCCATCCCCGCTCTTTCCGCCACTGCAGCTTCGAACTGAAGAAGGGCGAGATCCTGGGCGTGGCCGGCCTGGTGGGCGCACAGCGTACTGAGCTGATGGAAGGCATTTTCGGCCTGCGCGCTCACACCGCCGGTAAGGTGTGGATCAAGGGTCAGGAAGTCACCATCAAGCAGCCCCGCGACGCCATCCAGCACAGCGTGGCTCTGCTGACCGAGGACCGCCGCGCCACCGGCATCATGGGCGTGCTGAGCGTGGCCGATAACATCTCCATCGCCTCTCTGGACGCCCTGCGCAAGGGTCCCATCATGCTGGACGACAAGAAGATCCTTGAGCTGGTGGCTACCAACAAAGAGAAGATGGCCATCAAGGTCCCCAGCCCCAAGACGGCGATCAAGAGCCTTTCCGGCGGCAACCAGCAGAAGGTGCTGATCGCCCGCTGGCTGGCTAACAACCCCGATGTCCTCATTCTGGACGAGCCCACCCGAGGCATCGACGTCGGCGCAAAATATGAGATCTACTGCATCATCGCCGACCTGGCCAAGCAGGGCAAGAGCATCATCATGATCTCCTCCGAAATGAGCGAGATCATCGGTATGTCCAACCGCGTCATGGTCATGTGCGATGGCCGCATCACCGGCTTCATCGACGGCAAGGATGCTACGCAGGAGAACATCATGGCTCTGGCGACCCAGTTCGAGACCGCGCCCGAAGCGGCGGCGGCCAATCAGTAAACAAGGAGGCTGTCTATCGTGGAAGCTACCAAGAAAGTAACGGGCAAGTCTGTAAAGAAGTGGCTGGGCAACAACGCCATCATCGTCCTGATGCTGGCCGTGTCCCTCATCGTCGGCATCATCCACCCCAACTTCTTCGCACTGGCCAATATCATCAACCTGTTCAAGAACGTCTCTATCCGCTACATCATCGCTCTGGGCATTTCCGGCTGTCTGATCACCACCGGTAACGACCTGTCCGCAGGCCGTCTGGCTGGTTTCGCTGCCTGCCTGGCCTGCATCTTTGCGCAGACCGAGGGCGCTGCCGGTAAGTTCTACCCCAACATGCCCACTCTGCCCACCCCTGTGGTGTTCATTCTGGTCATTGCCATCTGCGCCATCGTGGGTCTGTGCAACGGTCTGGTCGTTTCTTACCTGAAGGTCCAGCCCTTTATCGCTACCCTGGGTATGCAGCAGGTCGTCTACGGTATCTGCCTGGTCTACACCGGCGGTACCCCCATCGGCTCCCTGAACAAGAACTTCACCTCTCTGGCCTCCAACACCATCCTGAAGGTCCCCGTGCTGATCTGGATCGCCCTGGTCGTGGCTGTCTGCTTCTGGTTCCTGTACAACAAGACCC
>SKEE01002955.1_pt1 | contig 10781 bp, 9 predicted proteins | sample 4826661 | NCBI WGS metagenome assembly SKEE01 (sample SAMN11008817, study PRJNA524170) | human gut metagenome | biome: Human fecal sample; material: Feces; isolation source: fecal sample from pouch patient p20 | host: Homo sapiens | place: Israel: Tel-Aviv | collected 2016-11-14
AGAGGAGAATATCATTCGTTTTAAGGAAATCTTGAAAGAGCGCTATCCTGAGAAATCAGCTTTTGAAAAATGAGAATTAAGAGATGAAATACTATTTAAAAGAAGAATTTTTACACGATAACAATGTTAAAAATGCGGGTAATAAGGCACGTAATGACGTTGAAGAAATTGTAAAGAGAGAAGGCTATCAAGCCTTGGTTCTTTCAGTTGATAATTGGTACGAGATGAGTACACTTAAAGCACAACTTCATAAATCGAAGGCTTTTGGACAGGCCTTGAATCAACTAAAGCAAGGTGATGAGTTACTTATCCAGTTCCCAATGCTTCATCATAGTTTTTTCACAACACATCATGTAAAGAAAGCACAGAAAAAAGGCGTAAAAGTTAATTTTATTATCCACGATTTAGAAGCTCTTCGTTATATCAATGTTGAGAATTTCCCTTTGAAGCATAAGATTCGCATTCAAATTCAAGAATCAGGTCTTCTTGGTGCAGCTGATGGTATCATTGCCCACAATCCAATTATGAAATCTGTATTGGTAGATAAAGGGATTGCGGCAGATAAGATTGTTAGCCTTGGCATTTTCGACTATTTGATTCCAAATTTCCAAGAGAAGACAGGTTTCACGAAGAATCAGCCAATTATTGTAGCTGGTAACTTGGCACAAGAAAAAGCTGGTTATCTTTACTCACTTCCTGCAGAACCTGCTTATAACCTTTATGGTGTTGGCTTCGACGAAAGCAGAGCTCTTGAGAATGAGACCTACTTTGGCTCCTTCCTACCTGATGAGCTTCCTGCAGCCCTTGAGGGTGGTTTTGGACTTGTCTGGGATGGTGATAGTGCTGAGACATGTAGTGGTGTTTTCGGCGAGTACCTTCGCTATAACAACTCTCACAAGGCGTCACTATACTTGGCCTCAGGCTTCCCGCTTGTGGTTTGGAAACAGTCAGCCTTGTCTCACTTTGTGCTTGAGAAGGGCTGTGGGATTGCAGTAGAGTCTCTTCATGATTTGAAGGAGATAATCGACAATCTTTCAGATGCTGATTACCAAGACTTGGTGGACAATGCCAAGCGTGTCGGTCAGGAAATCCGAGAGGGTCACTACTTAAAGACAGCCTTAAAGCATTTATCATAAGATCAAAAGAAGTCAGACGGACTTCTTTTTTTAGTTTTTCAAAAAAATATCACTAATTTTAAAAATTTGCCTTATAAAACTTTTCATCGCTGAAACCGTGTGGTAAAATGATTAACGTATAAAATTTGTATAAAGGGAAGTTTATATGAAAAAGAAAGATCTTATTTTTTATGCTGGAGCGGCAGTCTTGATGGCTGTATCTGCTCAGGGAGTCAGTGCAGATGAGCTGGTTTCAAAAGAAGTCGCTACTACTGAAGGCAACCAAGTCCAAGCTGAAACAGCGCCAGAAGTAGCAACTACTGAAAAGTCAGTCGCAAGCAACTACGCAGCACCAGCAAATGTGACCGAACCAGCTGTGGCACCTGCTAGCAAGACCACGGCTTCAGAAAGTGGGGCTCCATCTGTAGAAAAAGCTGTAGAAGCATCGACTACTGAGAAAGAAGAAACCCCTCTTCCGTCTGATACAGGAAGCACGACCTTCTTTAATACAGGTGCTCACGCTCCTGCTGGTCGCTCAACAGATGTAGCGGTTCAGCCAAAATCATTCGTTGATGTGAGTAGCCACAACGGAGACATTAGTATTGGCGACTACCGTACCCTAGCTAATAAAGGTGTGGGCGGTGTCGTTGTCAAATTGACAGAAGACACTTGGTACAAGAACCCGAATGCAGAGAACCAAATTCGTAATGCACAAGCTGCGGGTCTACAAGTATCGACCTACCACTTCTCACGCTATACTTCTGAGGAAGCAGCGCGTGCAGAAGCGCGATTCTACATTGCAGCGGCGCAACGCTTGAATCTTCCAAAGAACACCCTCATGGTCAATGACTTTGAGGATGCCAAGATGCAGCCAAACATTAACCGCAACACCCAAGCTTGGGCGGACGAAATGCGTAAAAATGGCTACACCAACTTGATGTTCTACACCAGTGCCAGCTGGTTGGATGAAAACAATCTTCGCAAGAAAGGTCCTGTCAACACCGCTCAATTTGGTCTTCAGAATTTCTGGGTTGCCCAATACCCTTCTCCAAAACTGTCTGTAAACGATGCGAAAAGCTTGCGTTACAATGGGAAAGCTGGAGCATGGCAGTTCACTTCTCAAGCGGAATTGCTTCCAGGAAAACACCTCTTTGACCACAGTGTGGACTATACAGGTCGCTTTACAGCGAATGCAAAACCTACAGCGGATCCAACAGAAGGCAGCTTAAGTGGGAAGATTGACATTGTTAATAACGATACCATGGCGGGACGCTTTGACGTTGTCATCTCAAATGTTAAGGCGCCAAATGGAGTTCGAACCGTTTCTGTACCGATCTGGTCAGAAACAGGCGGTCAAGATGACCTTGTTTGGTATACAGCCAATCGTCAAGCAAATGGGACCTATACCGTCAATGTAAAAGCAGAGAACCATAAAAACTCAACCGGTCTTTACAATGTCCATCTTTACTATGTTCAGAACAATGGACAAATGACGGGTGTGGGTGGAACAACGACGACAGTAGCCATTGGAAAGAAAAATCAGACACCAGTATCAGCTGATTTGACTATTGCAAAATCAGAAAAAGACGGGACCTTCACCATTACAGCTAAGAATCTTCAAGGTTTCGATGGCTATAAGGAAGTGAAGATTCCATTCTGGTCTCATGCGAATGGCATGAAAGACATCATCTGGTATACTCCGACTCGCCAGGCAGACGGTTCATATACTGTAACAGCCAAGGCTAGTGACCACGAAAACGCTGATGGCAAATACGAAGCGCAGGTCTTCTATGTGGATGCTAACGGACAAAACAAGTTTGTCAAGAAAGCCTTTATTGACTACAAAAATCAATCACGTCCAACTGCTAGTCTCTTGATCCAAAACAACAACAAGGATACAGGTACCTTTGACGTCATCATTAAGGATGTCTACAGTCCTAAAGGTGTGCGAACTGTGCAAGTCCCAACTTGGTCGGATAAGGACGGCCAAGACGATATCCGCTGGTATGAAGCAACTCGTCAAGCGAACGGAGACTACAAGGTATCTGTTAAAGCCAGCGATCACAAGAACTCTACTGGTAAGTACCATATCCACCTCTACTACATTCAAAATGATGGCTCTCGTGTGGGTGTTGGAACAACGACTACAGAAGTCGAATTCCGAAATGCTAAGACAAAGACACAAACAGGGATCAAGAATGTTAATTCTGGTGCTGGAACCTTTACGGTAACGGTGGATCAAGCGCCTCAGGGACGTCGGATTAAGAACATCCGTGTTGCAGCCTGGTCTCAAGCGCACCAAGAAAATCTCTACTGGTATTCAACGGCACCTTCTGGTATGCACACAGAAGTGCAGGTTTCTGCAGTAAATCACCAGTACCAATCAGGCAACTATACCACCCACGTCTATGTGGACTATGTCGATGGCGGCGTTGAAGGCTTTAACCTCGGTCAAACAGCCCTTCATCCTCGTGCGACAGTAGATCAAACTGCTTTTAGTCCTCGTGTAACGAATGGGCAACGGGACCGTGTCTTACGGGCAGCAGCTAGTTTAGTTGGTGTTCGTGGCGGAACTGCAGCTCACCATCAATTGGTCAATGATTACAACAGTGTCAAACCACTTCCTGTAGGTTATGCAGTGAAGACGACCGATGACTGGTGTGATATCTTTGTCACAACGGTCTTCCAGCGGGAAGGTTTGAGCGGTTTGATTGGCCGTGAATGTGGAGTCGAACGTCACATCCAGATCTTCAAACGCTTGGGCATCTGGAATGAAGATGGTACCACTACACCAAAAGCAGGGGACATCATCACCTTTAACTGGGATCAAAATAGCCAACAAAATAATGGCTTTGCGGATCACATCGGAATTGTTGAGAGCGTCTCAAATGGGATTATTCATACCATTGAAGGAAACTCCAACAACCAAGTCCGTCGCAATACCTACCGAATCGGACATGGCAATATCCGTGGATTTGCAACCCCTCGCTATCAATAAAAAAAGAAGCCGCAGGCTTCTTTTCTTATTTTTTCAACCCTTCTTCGAAACTCTTGGAAGGGGCCTCGACTTGGATGGTTTCAAGGGTTAATGGATTGGTGAAGGTCAAACGATGGGCATGGAGCATGAGTCGCTCCCCGCGTTCAGGGTTATAGAGAGGATCCCCGACAATCGGGTGCCCATGATGGGAGAGATGAACCCGGATCTGATGGGTACGGCCCGTCTTGAGCTGGCATTTGACCAGGCTGTTTCGCCCGATTTTTTTCAGTTGCGTCACCTGGGTTTCTGCATACTGCCCCTTGCGTGGATCGACCAGGCGCTTGCGCCGATCGTGGCGATCGCGTCCGATTTTATCCTTGTAGACGATGGTTTTTTGTGCTAAGCTACCTTGGATCAAGGCCCAGTACTCGCGTTGGATGTTTTTATCTTCCAAAATGCGGTTGAGAATGGGCAGGATAAAAGGATTTTTGGCAAATAAAATCGCTCCGCTGGTTTCCTTATCTAAGCGGTGCACGACGTAGCAGGTAGATCCAACATAGCTGGAAACATGGTTGAGAAGAGCAATTTCTGTCGGCTCATTGGCATGGGTTTTCATACCTTCAGGCTTATTGACGATGATGACATGCTCATCCTGATAGAGTTCTTCGACCAGACTCGGGTCTCCGGCTAGGAGCTCTTTTTCAGGGTAATCGTCTGCGTCAAAGATCAGCTGGATCTGGTCTCCTTTTTGAACGGGGCTCTGCCAGTTGATGGTCTCTCCATTGACCAAGACGTGCTTCTTGGTTCGTAAAAAATGCCGGATCTTACGGGGAATGAGGAAGTAGTCCTCAAGCAACTCTTTCACAGTCATCTGGGGAAAGGATTGTGGAATGGTAAATTGATAGTTCATGACCCTATTGTAGCAAAATCTAAGCTTAAAGAAAACTAAATGAGAAATAGCGAGGAGCTATCTTTTCTTGCTAGGACAAGGATAAGGTGTTACAATAACAGGTATGAATAGAATAAAAGAATTATTTGAAAACCTGATCACTTTTTTTAGAAAGGATCATCCGCCCAAAGCGGTGGCAGAAGAAGTGCCAGACACGGAACTACCGGAAGAGACAGTAGAGCCGACCTATAGTCGCTCAGGCAAGCACAGAAGCAAGCCTCTCTCTCAGCATCCCTTCCGTCGTTTTTGGCGCAGATTCCATTTGACCAAGATTCTCCTGATCATTGGGCTAGGCTTTAGCCTCTTGACAGGGGGCTATCTTTTCTACCTTGCTAAGACGACCAACGTCAAGGATTTGCAGAATGCACTGAAGGCGACTACCATTATCTATGATAAGAATGGGGACCAGGCGGGAAGTTTGACCGGGCAAAAAGGAACCTACGTCGAACTCGATGCCATTAGTGAGAATCTGCAAAATGCCGTGGTCGCAACAGAGGACCGGAGCTTTTACAAGAATAGCGGGATCAACTATGGTCGCTTCTTCTTAGCGATTTTGACTCTGGGTCGCTCAGGTGGTGGGTCGACCATCACCCAGCAGCTAGCCAAGAATGCTTATCTGTCTCAGGACCAGACGGTGGAGCGCAAGGCCAAGGAATTCTTCCTGGCACTTGAAATCAATAAGAAATACAGTAAAAAAGAGATCCTCACCATGTACCTCAACAATGCCTATTTTGGAAATGGGGTTTGGGGAATTGAGGATGCTTCCAAGAAGTATTTTGGGGTTTCAGCCAGTCAATTAAGCCTGGATCAGTCTGCGGTTCTCGCAGGTATGCTCAAGGGACCTGAGATCTATAACCCGCTCTATTCAGTAGAGAATGCGACCAATCGCCGCAATACGGTCCTTCAAAATATGGTAGCGGCCGGCTATATTGACCAGGCAACAGCCGATCAATCTGCTGCTGTTGATATCCATGGCCAGCTTGTCGATGCTTATGAAGGCAAGTCAGAGGACTACCGCTACCCATCTTATTTTGATGCGGTCATCAATGAAGCGGTCAACGAATACGGTCTCACCGAAGAAGATATTGTCAAAAATGGCTACCGGATCTACACCGAGCTGGATCAAAATTACCAAGCAAGCATGCAGGTAATCTATGACAATACAGCCCTCTTCCCAGTAGCGGAAGACGGCACGCGCGCGGAATCTGGTAGTGTCGCCCTCGATCCTAAGACCGGAGGGGTTCGGGCTCTCGTAGGGCGTGTCGGAAGCGATCAAAATCCAGGTTTCCGTACCTACAACTACGCTACCCAGGCTGCCCGTAGTCCAGGATCAACCATCAAACCTTTAGTCGTCTATAGCCCAGCTGTTGCTGAAGGTTGGTCGACCAATAAGGAATTGGACAATAGTACCACCCAATATGGAAGCTATGAGGTCAATAACTACGCGGGAATCCAGTCTAGCCCAACGGTACCGATGTACCAGGCCTTGGCAGAATCCCTTAACCTTCCAGCCGTAGCGACCGCTAATGATTTGGGTCTCGATACGGTCTTTGAATACGGGAAAAAATTCGGACTCAACATGGACAAGGTGGACAAGTCGCTTGCCGTTGCCTTGGGAGCTGGTGTGACAACCAATCCGATGCAGATGGCCCAGGCCTATGGAACCTTTGCTAACGGCGGGGTCATGAATGATGCTCACCTCATTACCAAGATCGAAAATGCAAGTGGCCAAGTGGTCAAGAGCCACAGCCAGAAATCAACCCGAGTGCTTAGTGGGTCAACGACAGATAAGATGACCAATATGATGCTTGGTACCTTCAGTAATGGTACAGGGGTTAATGCTGCGCCTTATGGCTATACCATGGCAGGGAAAACCGGTACGACAGAGACCAGCTTTAACAAGGACCTCTCTGGAGACCAATGGGTGATCGGCTACACGCCAGATGTGGTCATCAGTCAATGGCTTGGTTTCCCAACGACCGATGAGAATCACTACCTGACCGATAGTAGTGCCGGAACGGCGTCAGAGATTTTCCGTAATGTTGCCAACAGTGTCCTGCCTTATACAGACGGTACCCAGTTTGATTCGGTGAAGAACTCTTATGCTGAAAATGGTATTGCGCCAGTCGGAGAAGAAAATACAGAAACAGACAGCAAAGAAGACAAAGGTTTCTTTGAGGATGTCAAAGAAAAGGCGTCGAATATGGTTGATAATGCGAAAAAAGCAATCGACGAGGCCGATATCCCAGGAAAAGCGAAAAACGCTTGGGATACCTTCAAAGGCTGGCTTGGTTTCTAATCAAAAAAAACGATTCAGAAATTCTTCTGAATCGTTTTTAATTAGAGTTCACTATCTGACAAGCTAAAGGTATCGCCGTGTTGGAGATCCCCGTACTGGTAGCCCCGTTTGAACCAGCGCATGCGTTGCTCCGAAGTCCCGTGGGTAAAGCTATCTGGCACCGAGTAGCCGTAAGCTTGCTCTTGGAGAGTATCGTCACCGACTGCATGGGCCGCATTCATGGCTTCTTCGATATCACCGATATCCAAAAGGTTTCGGTCTTGAATGGAGCGGGCCCAGACACCTGCTAGGTAATCTGCTTGCAGCTCGATGCGGACGCTGATGGCATTTCGTTCCTTTTCAGAAAGTCCTTGCTGCATCCGGTGGTATTTGCCAAGGATTCCCAGCTCATTTTGTACGTGGTGGCCGACTTCATGGGCGATGACGTAGGCCATGGCAAAGTCGCCACTAGCCTTGTATTTGGTGGTCAATTCCTTGTAGAAACTCATATCCAAATAAATTTTCTTATCGGTTGGACAGTAGAAGGGACCAGCTGATGCTTGCCCAACCCCACAGCCTGTCTTTGTCCGTCCGGTATAGAAGACTAGTTTGGGCTCCTGGTAGGTCCGTCCTTCTGCTTGAAAGACCTTGTGCCAATGATCTTCTGTTGTCCCAAGGACTTTGCTGACGAACTGGGCGTCTGCATCGTCGACATGGGTCTTGTTGGTGCGCGTGACTTGAGTGGACTGGTAAGGTTGTGAAGTCCCATTTCCAAAGAGGCCCCCAAGGCTAGCTCCCCCTCCTAGAAGGACCATGAGAAGGATGATGATGATCTTACTCTTGAAGCTACCAGGCGATAGCAAAATTTGTAAAATGCCCCCGCCAAGGTTACTGTTGCCTGAAGACTGGGAGTAGCTTTGCCCTCGACGATCTTCAATATTTCTACTTTCTTTTAGGTTATCACTTTTCATATTCGTCTCCTTTTGTTTTATTTTACCAAAAATGAGGAAAAAACCAGAGTGATAACGCTTTAGATTTGCTTTTTTCTTGACAGTAGATTTTCTGTTCTTGTCAAAACGTGGAAAACTTGCTATAATGGGGTGAACGGAGGCGTTATGGCATTAAAAAAAGCAAGTCTAGCGTGTACGGTTTGTGGGTCACGCAATTACTCCATTAAGTTGAGTGGGACGCCAAAACCAACACGTCTAGAAGTCAATAAATTCTGCAAACATTGCAGCAAGTATACCATCCATAAAGAAACACGATAGGAGAGAGTTGTGAAATTCATTAAAGATATTTTCGTCTTACTAAAAGATACAACTTGGCCAAATCGCAAGGAAAGATGGAAAAACTTTATCTCAGTGATTGAGTACACCGCTTTCTTTGTTGCATTGATTTATTTGTTCGACAAAGTCATTGCACGTGGCCTATTGCACATGATCAATTTCTTTTAAGAAAAGAAGCCAGGCGGGATCCCAAGGGTCCTGCTTTTTATGGTCTTTTCTTAAAAATAAATCAGCAAACCTCTTTGCATTCTGGCAAAATGTGGTATAATGAAGCTAGGAAAAGGAAAGCCAAGAGGCTTTTTTTAGTATGTTCACAAAAGCTCGAGCAGGCTAGACAGAAAGAAAGGATGCCCAAATGGACAGTTTTGATAAAGGCTGGTTTGTACTACAAACCTACTCAGGATATGAAAACAAGGTAAAAGAGAATCTTTTGCAACGTGCGCAAACTTACAATATGTTAGAAAACATCTTGCGCGTAGAGATTCCAACTCAAACCGTACAAGTTGAGAAAAACGGTAAAACAAAAGAAATCGAAGAAAACCGCTTCCCAGGTTATGTCTTGGTCGAAATGGTCATGACAGATGAAGCTTGGTTTGTTGTCCGGAATACCCCGAACGTTACTGGTTTCGTTGGATCCCACGGAAACCGTTCAAAACCAACTCCATTGTTGGAAGAAGAAATCCGCAGTATCTTGCTCTCTATGGGTCAAACTGTTCAAGAGTTTGATTTGGATGTCAAGGTAGGCGATACAGTTCGTATCATCGATGGTGCCTTCACAGACTATACTGGTAAGATCACTGAAATTGATAACAACAAGGTGAAAATGGTCATTTCTATGTTCGGTAATGATACGGTTGCAGAAGTGAATTTGAACCAAATTGCTGAATTGTAAAAAAGAGAGTGGGACAGCTTCAACAGTCTGGGAGACTGTTGAAGGTTGCAGATAAAGGAAACATAGTTTCCGTCAACATAGGGTATTTTTGAAGCTTAAAAAGCGAACAAAGACTTAGGATACTTGCTTCGCAAGTTCTATCCACCACCTCAAAGCAGTGCTTTGAGCACTCAACCACTGCGTCTTGCTCGACAATCCAAAAATAATTAAGAGGCTAGGACTTTTGTCCCAGCCTCTTTTTATGGATCGTTATTGATTTTTATCCAGACCGGTGATGCCTTTTAAGCGCTTGGTTTCTGCAGCAGACATAACATTAACGATCTTGTCTCCTTGTGTAGAGAAGTTAGATTCGTCCCCGTTACTATCTTTATAGACATAGCTGGTCCAACGTTCAGAACGCATAATGGCATAGGGTTTTCCGAGACGCTCGAGAGCTGTTTTTGGTGTATCGGATTTGGAAATGGCGCCAGTAGACTGGTGGTTGGCATCGCCCCCTCTTAGTCGGAAGGTGATATCTGTTAACACATTATTGCGGAAGAAAGCCATGATATCGCCATTGTCTGTTGCCCAAACATTGACCCCATCGCCAGGATTCGCACTGTCTGTACTACTTACGGGTTGACCAAAGGCTGCAACTACGTCATCGTAACTGCTTCTTTCTTTTGGCCCACCAACCTCTTGTCCATCTTCGGTTCTTAATACAAAACCGGTGGTAGGGTGGAGGTTCTTGAGCTTTTCGATCTCAGGAATGGATGCAGCTCCTGGCACATATTGGAGAGATGCGCCATCATCTGGATCCAAGCTGAAGCGACCTGAAAAATCATCTGAGCTACTGCTGTCTGAAGAAGTGCTCGACGATTTACTAGATGATTTTTTTGTTGAGGATTGTTTGATCGGTTTTCTAGAACTAGAAGCTGTTTTTGCTGGTTGCGCAGAATTGGCAGGTGAGCAAGCGGCTAGTGTCACTAGTGAAAGAAGGCCGATCGCAAAGAAACGAATGTTTTTCATAAATACCCTTTCTAATGTGCTTCGCCAATCAGGCGAGGTTTTATTATATCAATAATCAAGGAAAGGAGCAAATGGCAACAAAAAAACCCCCTATTGCTAGGGGAATTTTTAAAAGATAAAAGATGATAAAAAATTTTATTATCAAGGCGGTAGACGGATTTGAACCGACGATCAAGCTTTTGCAGAGCCGTGCCTTACCACTTGGCTATACCGCCATAACATATAATATTGTAACCTAAAAATAAAGATAGGTCAAGAAAAACTTTTTAGGTCAAA